>JGI10216J12902_100820734_pt1 | contig 49141 bp, 13 predicted proteins | sample KanNatreferecore_FD_12902 | JGI IMG/M metagenome (IMG submission 12902)
CGAGAGTCGAAAGTCGAACGCAGAATGGCTTCCGGCTCTCGACGTTCGACCTTCGACGTTCGACTCATCTGCCTAAGGATTCGTGCGCACCCGATAGAAACGCGCCGGCGCGTTGCTGGCGGTGAAATCGGTGATGGTCGTTTGCGGATTGCCCAGGAGCACGTTCGTAAGATTGGTCCAGCCACCAAAGTTCACCGTGAATTCGATCGCGTAATTCCGATTCGACTGTCCGTTGAGTTGGAACTCGAACGCGCCATCACCCCGCAACCGCGGACTGGCCAGAAACGGCGCGCTGCTCACCCGCAACCGCGCCGCCAGACTCGTAGCCGTGCCCGCTGCATTCGTCACCACCGCTGAATAAAAACCCTCATCCGCAGCCTGCGCCGCGAGGATGCTGTAGCTCGGTCCATTCGCGCCCGGAATCTCAAGGCCGTCCTTGCGCCATTGATACGTGAGCGGCGCCGTGCCCGTGGCGGAAACGGTGAACGTCACGGGCGCTCCGTCGGAAACCGTCGCGTCCACCGGGTCGCCGGTAATCATCGGCGGCACGAGCACCGAGAGCGCGGCCACGGCGCTCGTGCTCGAACCGGCAGAGTTCGTAATCACCACCGAGTAATGGCCCTCCGCCAGGAGCTGCACATTGCCGAGCGTGAGTTGCGGATTCGTCTGGCCGTTCAAGTCCGTCCATGTGGCCGCCTGCAAAGGCTTGAAGCGCCATTGATAGTGCAATGGTGCCGTGCCACTCGCGCTCACATTGAACTGCGCCGTGCTCCCCGCAATGGCCGTCTGGCTTTGCGGATGCGCGCTGATAATCGGCGGAGAGAGCACCGTCAAAATCGCCTCCGCGCTCGTGACGTTCCCCGCAAGATTCGTGACCATGACGCGATAAGCGCCCGCGTCGCCGAGTTGCGCATTGAGGATCGCCAGCGTCGCGCTATTGGCCCCCGGCAAATTCGTGCCCGCGTGCTGCCATTGATAACTCAGCGGGACACTGCCGTTGGCCACAACAGTGAAACTTACCGAAGCGTTCAACGTCACAGTGCGATTTGTCGGCTGCGTGGAAATCGTCGGCGCGATGAGCGCCCCTTGCGCATTCGTCCCGCCCGCAGTCGGCGGCTCGGCTTTCCAGTTCAACGGCTCATTGCCGTAAAGCGCATCCGAAAGACGTTGCAACGAAGCCCCGCCGCCATCTGCTGCCGCCGGCCACGGCGCGAGCTCATCATACACCACCCGGTCCACCAGAATCATCGGCACGAAACCCGCGTCCGGGTCCGGCGGCTGTTGCGGCGTGTCCGGACGGAAAAGCGCCAGTTCCTCGCCCGCGTTATCCAGCCGGCCCTGAAGCGGACCGGCCAGCGAACCATTGTTGCCATACTTCGCGCGGAAATTGGCGACCGCCAGCGCATTCGTCGTGGGGTCAAAATTCACGAGCAGCAAATAACCCCGCGCGGGAATCGTATGGTTCGCGGAAAAGACAAACGACACCCCGCCGCTGAGCCTCCAGCCGCTCCCTGCTCCCTGCTCCCCGCTCAACGGCACCGCACTGTCCGTAATGTTGTGAAGCTCGACGAATTCCTCGTCCACGAGTTCGGTCCCGCCGCTGTTGGGGTGATACATGATTTCGTTGATGATGACCGGCCCAACCTTCGGATAACTGTTCGACAAGCCCGTGCCCGTGCGGAATTGCGCGACCGTGCCTGGATTGTCCGCGCCGAATGTCCGCTGTGCCATCGCCACGAAGTCCGCGCCGACGCTCGTAACAAAGCGCCCGAACGAAACACCATTCGACGCCGCGCCGAAACTCACCTGAGCGCGGTAGCCGGTCAGATTTCCCCCGGCGTCCGCCTGCGACAAATACACCGCGTCGCCGTGCGCGGAGTTCAGCGTGAAGTTGGTTGGTGCCCCACCGGAAGGTGTGCCGCCCGCATTGAAATTCGTTTCGTAAAAAACTTTGAATTGGCCGGGCGCGAGCGTCGTGCCGCTGGGAATACGGAATTTTTGGAACGCTGGTGCCCCTGCGGAAGCAGTTTGTGAGTTGCTGATGAACCAATCGCCAATCGCCACCGTGTTCGTGCCGATGTTCTGAATCTCAATCGCGTCTTCGAGCGGCGCGTCCGTGTGCGTGAGCGCTTCGTTGATGACGATGTCCGGCAGCGGCAGATAATTGCTCGCCTCCGGCGTCGGCGTCGTCGGAAAACTCACGACGTTCGTGCCGCCGTCGGGCAGACGCCCTTGTGAGACGTTCTCCAGTTGCGCGCCGAAACTGATGCTGTCGATGATCGTGAAGTCCGACCCATAGAGCCGAATGCTGTCGCCCTCCGCGTCCAGGTCGAAGCGCGCATGGTCGCGGCCCTGGCCTGGATTCCCGTCCGCAATCCATTGCACCCAATCATTCCCGCCGATGAAGCTCAGCGCCGCGATGGGCGTGTTGCTCAGTCCAGCCAGCGAAAGATCGTCAGTGAGGAACAGGCCGGACAGGCTCGCCGGTAATGAGTCGCGATTGAAGAGTTCGAACCAATCATCGCCCGAACATAGCGCCATCCATTCGTTGATGCGCAGGTTCGACTGCAAACCAAGCGGAGCTGGCGCGGCATTCACCGCATTGGGCGTAGCGGACGCGAGCAATCGCCACTGGCCACTGCTTAGCCCGATGGGTTGGTTCGCCACCTGAAAACCGTAATCGACAAAATTCACCAGTTGCCCGGCGGCATTGAACAAATACGCGCCGCCGCTCGTGCCCGAAAGCGAGAACCCGGAGTTCAGGGACGAAGTGGAATTCGTCCCTGCCGCGCGCTCCCCGTCGCACCACACCACGAGGAATCCGTTTGCCAGAATCGTGGTGCCGGGCCCGAAGACGAACTTCACTTCCCCCGCGTCATCGCTCAGCCCGAAGCCGCCGAGATTGAAATTAGTCGGGTTCGGATTGTGGATTTCGAGATAGTCCGGGTAGTTGCCCCACGGCCCCGGCACGGCGTTGGTGCCCCCGTGGAAACGGTTGCGCGCGAGCAATTCATTCAGCACCGGGCCGGTGTAATTGATGACGTAATTCGTCGCGCCCGGACTCGCGCTGCCGATGAACGCCACGATGGTGGCGGTGCCGTCCGGGAGCCGGCCCTGCGACACTCCCTGGGCCTGCGGGCCATAAGTGACGCGCTGCAATTCGCCGCCGCCCGTATCGTAAAGGACAATCGCGCCGCCGGAAGGCAACGTGAAATCAAGATGGTCCGCGCCGGGATTTCCGTCCGCATGCAATTGCAAGTAGCCGCGCGGCGGGAGGAACGAGAGTGACTTGATCTGGAAGAGGGCATTGCTCGTGCCGAGATAAATGTCGCGCAAGGCGACGGGCGCGCTGCTCGACGTGTTGAATAGTTCGAGCCAGTCGTCCAAACCCGGCGCGGGGTTCGCCAGCCATTCGTTGATGGAAAGCGCGCTGGCGGGCGCGAGCGTCGCAGCGATGTTCGCCGCGTTCGTGGTCGGCACCGTCAGCGCCCACGCGCCTGGTGCCCCTGCGGAAGCAGTGCGGCCAATGGAATAGTTCGCGGCTTGCGGCCCGAATGAAATGGCATCCACCCGGCTCACGCTCGCGTCGTAGAGGGAAATAGTTTCACCGTTGCGCCCCAGCGCGAAGCCGCTGTGCAATCCGCTCGTGGCCGCGCCGTCGCACCAGACAATGAGATAACCATTCGCGGGAATCGTTGTGCCATTGGGGAAAATGTATTTTCGCTCGTTGCCGTCATCGCTCAGGCTCCAGCTTGTGAGGTCGATGGGATTGGCGGTCGGGTTGAGCAACTCAATCCAGTCGGGATAAGTCCCTTCGTGGTTCACGGCGGAAAGGTTTTCGGCCATGACCTCATTGATAATGACAGTCACGGACGGGAGTGCGCTGTTGGGCTGGCCGGGCGTTCCGTTCTGTGCGCTGCTCGCGCGCCAGTTGGCCGCGGCGTCGGGATCGCCATTCACGTCGATAATCTCCAGTGAACTGCCCGCGCCATCCGCCGCGCTCGGCCAGCCATCTTCATCGTCGTAACTCACAGAGAGCACGGTGCGCTCGGCAGCGTCCAAAATCGAAATCGTCTCGCCGCCATTGGCCAGGGAACCGCCGAACCAGCCCGCGACCGTCACGCCCGAATAGCGCGTGGCGAATGCGTTCGTGTTCAGGTTGTTTCCCAGCACGATGCGCTGGCCCGCGCCAAGAGTGTAGCCGACGGGAAAGATGAAATTGATGCCGTTGAAGGAGTGGTTGCCCAGGTCCAGGGCGGTGGTGCCGGTGTTCTGCAGTTCGATGAATTCGTAGGCCTCGCCGCCGGGCGGGTTATACATGATTTCGGTGATGCGCAATGGGGAAGAGAGTTGCGCAACGAGGAAGGTGGCTTCGTTCAACGCGCTCCAGGTGGAGCCGGAGAGGACGCGCGCCTTCACCACGGTGGTGACGCCGAGCGCGACGGGCGAGCCGGTGTAAATGCGTGCGGAGGATGAGACTGTGCCCGAACCGTAGAGGCGCGGGTCAGCGCCGTTCGTGGTGTAGTAAATGGTCCCGGCAGGGGCCGTCATGGTCAGGTTGAAGCCGGCCGCGACGCGGCCGCCGTGCTGGTTGAAGGATGGCGCCACAACATTGGGATACCAGGCGCGGGTGCGGAATTGGGTCATCAAATCAATGCTGCGGTTGGGGAAGAAGACGGGCGAGTGCGCCCCGAAGGTGGCACGATTGCCGAGCAGGATGTCCCGCTCTTCAAAAAAGGAGACGTTGCGCGTATGCGGATTGGTTTCCCGTCCCGGCCCCACGTCGCCCCAACGGGCTGATTCGGCCACGAGGGCGGTGTCGATTTCCTGGAGCATCTTCACAAACATGTGGGCGGCCGGATTGCGTTGGGGGAAGGCCGGATTGTAGATGCGATTGGCGGGGTCCACGTAGAAGATGCCGTCGTTGAAGAAGTGTTTGTGAATTTGATCGGCGAGGAGGATGCGGAATTCGGCATTGTTCAACAGGCGGTTGAAGATGGCGGTGGGATTGGTGCCTTCATTATCATCCAGGACGGCGAAGTCGGTGGAGGCGAGGACGTGTTCGGAGTCCCAGGCGTGAAAGCGCCACTGGCCTGGTGCCCCTGCGGAAGCAGTGCGGTGGGTCGCGTAGAGATTTTTGTGCGCCCAGTCGGTGTTGTTGGCCCAGTAATTGACGAGGAGGTAGTTGATGAGGTCGCGCACGTCCACGTATTGCTGGAGTTGTTCGTAGCTGGCGTTGCTGGTCAGGCCGGCGTTGATGATGCCCCACATGGTGGCGTAGGAGGCGGTGGTGCCGTCCACCACGTCGCTGGAGTCGTGTTTGAAGGCATCGTAATCCTGCTTGTCGCCGCCCTGGTAGGAGGCGGCAAAGGCGGCGTCGGGCCGTTCGTGCATTTGGTAGAGGCCCCAGTAAAGGCCGTTGAGGTAAAGGTGAACGAACCGGCCATGAGGGGCGAGGCTGCCCACCGCGTTCTGCAGGTCGGCCACAAACTGGTCGCGCACGTAAACGGAGCGGGTGCGCTGGGTGTCGTTGTTGTTGTAGTTCCAATAGTTGTTGTGGCCGCCCGCGAGGAGGAGGGTGTCGAATTCGTCCAGGGGCGAGTCTTCAAATACTTTGTAGTGGAGTTTGGTGGGGCCGAATTCGCCCTGGAAGAAGAGGCGCAGGCCCAGCTTGAGGGATTTCCATTTGCTCCCGCCGGTGGTCGAATCGTCGGGGCTCGTTTGCCCCTGCATTTCGAGGCCGCAATCAATCTGAAATCCTTCGGAGCCGTCGGGCAGTATGTATTCGGCGCTGACGGGTTTGCGGAGGAAGGGTTCGCGCCGGACGTAAACGCCTTCCGCCGCGCCAAAGAGGAGGTTCACGTCGGTGACGAGGGAGACGGTGGGGATGGAGAGGAGTCCCTGGCGGGCGAGGGCGCGGTAGTTGTCCACGGTGTTGGTGATGACCTGGGGGTCCATCTCGTAGTCGGCGGGGTTGATGTCGTTGCAGTTGAGGCCCAGGGTGCAGGGGGAGTCCCAAATGAGCGGGAAGCCGGCCGGGTTGGCGGGCTGGGTGAGGACGTGGTCGGGAAAGATGTAGCTGCGGGTGGTGATGAGGGAGGGGAGGAGTCCGGGCTTGAATGCCGCCGCGCGCACCATGACGACGGCCTTCGTGGGTGTGCCGGCGATGGGAACTGCTTGCGCAGGGCCACTATAAAGGGGGCTGCTGGCGGTGGGCGGGCTGCCATCGAGGGTGTAACGGATTTGCGCGCCGGGCGTTTCGGTGGTGAGCACGAGGTTGAACGGCTGGTCGAAGAACCCGCTCTTGACGGAGAGGTGGGGTGGTTGGGCAAATCCTGCGAGGGCGGCGGCGGCGCTGTTCGCGGCGCGGGGGGTGAGCACGCTGAAGTAGGCGAGCGCGGTGGCGGTGCGTCCGTAGGAGATGTCGCTGCGCTGCGCGGGGTATTGAAATTCATCGGCGGCGATGCGGGGGAGTTCCGGCCCGTAGAGTCCGAGGTAGCCGCCCGCCGGGCTGAGGCGAAAGTTGGTGTGGTTGGTCATGGTGGCGGAGGTGGTCTTGCGGTCTTTGGCGGAAGCGAACACGATGAGGTATTGGCCCGCGTTCAGGGTGATGGCGGGAAAGGTCCACTTGCCCGGCTCCAGCGGGTCGTCGGTGAGGGACCAGCCGAGCAGGCTCACTGGGGTGCCACCGCGATTGAAGAGTTCGATCCAATCGTGCTTCTGCCGGTCTTCGTCGGCGAGGCTGGTGAGGTTGTCGGTCAGGATTTCGTTGATGACGATGTCCGCGAGGAGTGCGGGCGTGAGTGTGTAGTTCCAGGCGGCGTCATTGAGGAGGTTTCCCGCGCTGTCGCGGATGTTGTGGGTGGGCACGCCGCCACTGTTGGCCCAGCTCACGGTGACGTTTCCGCTCGCGGGCTGGGGGAAGGTGAATACGTATTGGACAGGATTGACAGAATTAACAGGAATTACGGAATTAGCAGGCTGGCCGTTGATGAGGAGGTCGGCCGCGTCCACGCCGGTGACGGGTTCGCGGAATGTCACTGCCACTTGCGTGAGGGAACGGACGGTCGCGCCGGGCGCGGGTGTGATGGTGAGCGCGGCGGGCGGGATGCCGTCCAGGAGGGTGCAGGTCCATCTGGCGTTGGGCGCGGTCTCGTCGAACCGGTTGCCGGCGGCGTCGGAGATGACGTGGTCGTTGTCCCATCCGAATTGCACGAGGCCGGGCGGGGGCTGAACGAATGTGAATGTCCGCGTGGTGCCCGCGCCGCTGACGGTGCTGGCGGGGTTGCCGTTCACGAGGAGGTCGGGTGCGCTAATGCCGGTGAGGGGGACGTTAAAGGTGACGGTGAGCTGGGTGAGGTTGCTCACGGTGCTGCCGGCGGCGGGCGAAAGCGCGATGATGCGCGGCACGTCGAGGAAGTGTGTGAACGCGTAGGAGGCATTGGTGCCGTTGAAGATGTTTCCGGCGAGGTCTTTGATGAGGGACGCGGGGTCCCACGTCACGAGCACGTTTCCCGCGGCGGGCACGGGGAAACGAAAGGTGTAGAGGGTGTTGGCGTTGGACGCGGTGACGGTGGTGGCGGCTTGTCCGTTCACGCGCAAGTTGGCCGCGCTCACGTTGGTGACGGGTTCGTTAAAGGTGATGGCGAGTTGCGCGAGGTTGGTGACGGTGCTGGCGGCGGCGGGCGCCAGGGATTGCACGAGCGGCGGCGCGATGTCCGCAAAGACGACGGCCAGTTCGGGATTGGCGAAGAAGTCGCCATCGTCGTAGCGGACTCCGTTGATGTCGTTGGTGGTGCGGTTGAAGACCTGGATGGCGAAGACGTTCGTGCCGGGACGGACGTGGTTGGTAAAGATGTTGAGGTTCGCCCACGTAGGGGAAAATGAGGCGACGTTGGCATTGGTGTTGTAAGGCAGAAAGGTGTTCGTGGAGCCGAACAGGTTGAACTGCCGCATCACGATACCGTTGAGCCAGATGACGTAACCATCCTCGGCAAATGGCCGGTTGCTCAGACCGATGACGGGCGCGGGGTTTGTTATCACGAAACTGCTGCGGAGAAAAATACAGAAGTAATTGCTCTGCATGTCGCTCAGGAACGTGCCGCTGCCGGGATTGTAATTCGTGCCGAAATAAAACGGGGCCTGGCCTGTCTCCCACGACGAATCATCGAACGTGTTCGTCCGCCATTCCCTGCCCGTCGGCGCGGAGGCTTCATTCGTGCCGCGCATGAAACGCCAGACGGAGTTTGTCGGCACGAGGATGTCCGCGCGAGCGTGCCAGCTCATCAGAGCGAGGGCGAGCAGCACGAGTGTTCGCGAAAGAAACGAGGGTGAGAGTCGGCAGCGAAAAAGTCTCGCATGGCCGAAAACAAGCAGTGGTTGCATAATCGTAACAAAAAGCCGCGCACGGGGTTGGGCCGACGCTGCTTCTGGAATGGCCGTATGATATGCTGAAATCTGAAAACCTGAAAGGCTGAAATGTCAGGTAAGCAGGGAGCGGGGAGCTCCCCGCTCCCCGCTCGCGCCTTCGGGCGCGCGCTTACGGCGTGCGCAAGCGATAGAACCGGTTCGTGCCCGGCACAGTCGTGTTAATCAACATCGTCCGATTCGTCGGTGCGGCGCTGATGCTCGTCAGCGGCGACCACGACGGGTCCGTCAGCGCGTTCTTGAACTCCACTGCGTAAGTTCGGTTCGAAACGGCCAGGAACGTGAGACGCGCACTGTTCGCGCCGACGTTCTCCACCGAGATGATGCGCAACGCACTGTTCTTCTGCGTGGGATCGGTGCCGGCAATGTATTCCTGCCGATTCGTCATCCCATCGCCATCGAGATCGAAATTCGCGTCCGCCGCGTTCGTTGGATTCAACCCGTATTGATTCTCCCACGCGTCCGGCATCCCGTCCCCGTCGCTATCGCCGCCGCCGCCGAAATTCGGCACCGCGGCCACCCAGTTCGTCGGGTCGTTGCCGAAACCACTCAGGCTCACACGCCGCAAGGCCGCACCCGTGCCGTCCGCCGCCGGCGGCCACGGCGCGAGATCGAAGTAATGCACCTGCTCGACAAGAATGTAAGGCACGTCGTTATTGTTCGGCGCGTCCGGCTTGTAAAGTTCCACGTTGTCATCGTTGTTCGCGAGCTTGCCGGAGTAAGGACCGAAAATCGGCACCGTGGCGTCCACGCTATAAGTCATGCGGAACGCCGCCAGCTGGCCCGGGCTGGCCACGGGATCGAAACTCACCACCAGCAACCTCCCGCCCGCCGGCATCGACACCCCCGGCGGAAAATCGAAATCCACCGCGTCGCGCAACCGCCACGAGTTCGTCGTGTTGAAAAGATTCACCGCCGAGCCGCCCGTGTTTCGCAACTCGATGAATTCATCCAGCGTATTATCATTCGTGCCGATGTCCGGCGGGCGATACTGAATCTGCGCGATCACCACCGGCCCCACTTTCGGATACGGATTCGCCAAACCCGTGCCGGTGCGAAATTGCGCCACGTTCCCCGCGCCATCCTGCCCGAAAGACATCGCGCTCATCGCCACGAACTCAGCCCGATTATCGCTCGTCACGTAACGCCCGAACGAAACCGCGTTTTCCGCCGCGCCAAACTCCACGCTCGCGCGGTAGCCCGTCAGCGTCCCATTCGTGTCCGCCGCCGAGAGATAAATCTGGTCCCCATTGCCCGAGCTGAGCGAGAACGCCGCCGGGTCATTCGTATCAAAATTGAACTGATATTCATAAAACACCCGATAACCGTTCGCCGGCAGAATCGTCCCGGCGGGAATGCGATATTTCCTGAGCGTGTTCTTCGCGTCGCTGAGCCACCAATTGCCGATGTTCGTCGCCACGCCCGACAAGTTGCGCAACTCGATCGCGTCCTCGAACGGCAAGTCCGTGTGCGAGAGCGCCTCATTGATGACGATGTTCGGCAGCAACAGATAATTCGCGTCCCCCGGCGACGCCGTGCCCGGGAAGCGCACAATCGTGGCGTTGCCATCCGGGAAGCGCCCCTCGGACACACCCGTCTGCTGCGCCGGAAACGTGAGCGAATCAATGGACGCCGACGCGCTCGTGGAGAGGGCCAGCGCCTCGCCCCCCGCGCCGAGCGCGAAATTCGCGTGGTCCGCCCCCGCGCCTGGATTCGAGTCCGCCCAGAACCGCTGCCATCCATTCGTGCCGCCGCCGATGAATGAGAGCGCCGGAATGGGCGACTTGGTGCGATTGGCGAGATTATCCGAGAGGAACAAACCGCCGACGGAAACCGGCTGCACGTTCGGATTGTAAATTTCAAACCAATCATCACCCGAATTCGGCTGGGCCATCCACTCATTAATCTTCAACAACGAAACATTGCCGAGCGACGCCGCGTTATTGGCCGCGCCCGCCGTCGGCACCGTGAGCACAAAACTGCCCGTGCCATTGGGGACGCGGCCGATGGCGAAATCCACCGCCTGCAAACCGTAACTCACCGCGTTAATCAACGAACCGCCGTTGGAGAGTTTATCGAAGAGAAACACACCGCCGCCCGTGGCGCTGATGCCAAACCCCGCGTTCGTCGTCGAAACCGGCAGGTCCGCATCACAACGCAAACGCAAATAACCCAGCGCCCCGATGACCGTGCCCGGCGCGAACACATAACGGCGCGGCGTGAGCGTGCTGTCCGTGAAACTCATGTCACTAATGTCCACCGCGCTGCCTGAAAGATTATGAAACTCGATCCAGTCCGGCGTGCTGCCGTCGGCTTCGGGATAGGATGCATTGCTGGCAAACACTTCATTGATGACGATGCCCGTGTTCGTGTTCAGCACCGACTGATTGGGAGCGCCCGGAGTGGGTTGCGCGAAGAAGACGATGTTCGATGACCCATTCGGCGAGCGCCCTTGCGAAATATCCACCCGCTGCGGGCCATACACCACGCAATCAATCGCAAGGTAGGGCGCGTCAGTCCCTTGCGCGCCGCTGCCCCGCATCAACCCAATCAACCCCTGCTCCGGCGTGAGGGAAAAATTCAGATGGTCCGCTCCATCGTTCGCATCCGCATCCGCGATGAACGAGCGATAGCCGCCGCCCGCGATGAAACTGAGCGCCGCAATCTCGTGCCGGTTCGGCCAGCCCATCGGCTCATCCGTGAGGAACAAACCGCCCAGCGCGACGGGCAACGGGTCCTGATTGAACAACTCGACGAAATCATTCGGCGAAAGGCTCAGGCCCGAGGCGAGCCATTCGTTAATCTTGAGATGCAACGGATCGCCCGTGGCCGCTGCGATGTTCGCCGAACCCAACGTGGGCACGCACAGGGCCCAGGTGAGTTGAGGGTTGAGGGTTGAGAGTTGAGAGACTGGCAAATGGCCTACGGAGAGATTTTGAAGCTGCAATCCAAACGTTCTGGAATCCAGCAACGCGCCGCCGCGCAAGACACTGTCATAAAGATAAAGCGCTTCCCCTTCCGCCGAGAGCGTGAAATCCAGGTGCAGGCCAGGCGTATTCGCGCTGTCCGCAAAGACGACGAGATAACCGTTCGCGGGAAGGACAGTGCCGGGCGGGAAGATGAACTTGTCCGGGTCGGCAGGGTCATCCGTGAGGCGCAACCCTTCCAAGTCCACTGCTGACGCGGAAGCATTGAAAAGCTCCACCGCATCCGGCGTGGTGTTGCTGTGAACAAACACCCCGTTGTTCGCAGCGAGAATTTCATTGATGCGCACCACGCTCGCATTCGTATTCACGAACCAGGTGCGCGATGAAGTAATGAGCGCATCCGAACCATACGCAGCATCGTCCTGATAAAAATTCGCGTCACGTTTCCCGGCCACGTCCACCTGATGCGGTCCCGGCGCGAGGCCGTTCAGCGAAATCGGCGTGGCCGTCGGAGTTTCCGCACTCCACGCCCCGCCATCGAGGCGCCATCGGTAATGCGTGTAGCCCGAGCCGTTCGGGAAAGCGGCCGCACCCGCCGGAATGCCATTGCCCGTGCGATTGACGCCGACGCGCAACGTGGCCGAGTTCAGTGGTGCCGGTGCGGAAGCACTTCCGCCTGGCTCGCCGGAAATAGAAACACCGAGCGGCACCACACCACCCTTGTCGCGCCCATTCGGTCCCGAGCCGCGCGCGGGCGAACCGGATTGCAAGCTGAACCAATCGCGCATCACCTGCGCCTGCTCCCACGATGTGAACGATGTCTCAGCCAACTGCGGCAAATATTTCAAGAGTGGATTCGCCGTTGAATTGTTCGTGCCCGGCCCTCCGTAGCTGAACGGCATCAGATTGTTGTTGAACGTCGTGTTGTTCCCCAATGGCGTGCCATTCGTCAGGTTGCGCGTGAGACGCTCCGCATCTACGATGATGTTCCCCTCCACATACATGCCGTTCGCGAGCGCGATGCCGTCATCCGCAAAATTCAACACAGCAGTCACACCCGCATCCTGAGACCCGACGCCCGACTGGTGCACCACCGTATTGTTGATGAACGTGTAGAAGTTGCCCTGCTTGGCCGTGGCGGCCTGGTCCACGTCGTAGAAAATATTTCCAATGACGGTGATCTCCGAAGTCTGTCCACTGTCATTGCCGCCGCTCACGCCGCTCGAAGAATCGGGCGAGCCATTCCGGTGCGCGTGCAGAAAAATATTCCCCTCCACCCACGCATCCGTGCCATCGAGGTCGAGCAAGTCATCGTCGCTGCCCATGAACACGTTGTTGATGAATTGAACGATGGGACCGGGGCGGTTGCCGCCGGTAAAATCCACCGTGTCATTGTAACCGGTGATGCGCCCGAAAAAGTTGCGCAGGAAAATGCCGCGCCCGCCGGTGCGAATGCCGCCCGCGCCATGCACCGGTTCGAACGACCCCGTGGTGGGCGGGAAGACGCAATGGCTCACGATGAACGATGCGGCATCCAGATTGATGTAGCGGCGGTCCGTGGTGCCAAAGGTGAGATGGTCCAGGAACGCATCGCCCCCCGTGACGCCCACCGCGTTCCCACTGTTCCCCTCGATGTGCGCATGAGTGATGCGGGACTCCGGCGAACCCGCCGCGCCATTGATGGTAATGCCGCTCCAGCGATTGCTCGGCCCCGGCACGATGCTGAATTGAATCCGCGAGAACGCGTTCCCCTCCGCGAGAAGCCGTCCGCCGTTCGCCACCGTCAAGCCGACGCCGGGATTGAAATAAACGGTGGTGCCCGGCTGAATCGTGAGCGTCACGCCATTCGCCACCGTCACGTTCGCCGTGAGGCGATACGGACCCGCGCCCGCCGACCAGGTTGTGTTCGCGCTGAGGGTGCCACCGACCGTGGTGAACGCGCCCGTGTCATACCAGACCACGATGTTCGTGCTCCACACGACGTTGTTGGACCCAACGGCTTCGACGAGCAAGTTGTTCAAGCCCGGCTGCAACGCCACTGCGTTGTTCGTCCAGCGACCTTCCCACGCGGAGTAAGTGGAAGCCGCGCCGTTCACGCGCACGACGCGAGTATCGATTGCGTTCGCCGTGCCCCGGAGAGAGAGGGTGGCGGCAGTCGTGTAGGGCACGCCATTACTGGTTGGGAGTTGAGGGTTGAGGGTTGAGCTGTAGGTGAGCGGAATCTGCGAGAGCACACTGGCGGTGCGACTGGCGTTAAAGTTCTTGATGGCGGGGAGCGTTGAGCTGGCCGCCCAATCACCCAGCAGTTGGTCCGCCAGCGGACTGAGGTTCGTGGGCGCAAAGACAGACTCAGCGAGGCGTTTCAATTCACTGAAGTAAATCGGCACAAATTCGGGATGCCGCATGAAGCGTTGCAGAAACATGGCGTGCTCCAGGGTGCTCCCGCTTTCCGGCGTCAGGATCGGCTGGAATATCGACTCTCCAATAACTCCCGCCGTGTCGCCCTGGTTCAAAATCGTGTCAAAGTCATGCGGCACGGCGGTGAAGCGCGGGTCGGCCACGCCGCGATACATCGCGTAATCGTCGCCCACGCCACGGCACAAAGAAGTCTCCTGGTAACTCATCAGCGAGCACACGGCGAAGAAACGCATGAACAGGGTGACGTTCGCGTTGCTCGTCACTCCCTGCACGTAAACGCTGTCCGCCGCATTGGTGTTGTTCAGCGCCAGGGTGAGGTTGAACAGGTCCGTCCAGTCATTCTCGCTCTGGTTGGAGGTTTTGGAGTAGCCGAGGTTCATGTAGGTCTGGAAGTTCGTGCCCTGATAGCTCAAGTTCGCCGACCACGGAGCGCGCGAACCGCGATAGACATTTCCATTGCCATCATTGGGGTAATGGTTTTGCGCCCACTCGCCGTTAATCGCCTCCACGAACGCGTAGGAGCCAAATTGCGGCGGACCGGAGTTGGCCGGGTTCGCACCGTTGACGCGATACTGCACCGCGCGCGCGAAGGCGGCCGGCAGCCCCGACTTCAATGAGAGCGCGCTGCCCAGGGTTTGAACGTGCGTGTATTGGGAGTTGAGATTGATCTCGCTCAACCCGTTCCAGCGCCGGTCGGTCGGGATGTTCACGCGATTGTTCGGCGGATTGGCGCCCCGGCTGCCCGCGCCGCGTATGCGCACGCCGCAGTTGTGGCGCACCTTCGTCCCCTCGCCATCGATGCTGATGAACGTGCAGTTCATCTCGGCGTCGCTCTGGCGATTGATGTTCTGGAACTCGACGCGCTCGGTCTCCGTCATGATGGTGCGGTAAACGGGCTGCGACCCGGTGTAAACTTCGTTGTCCACCTGGTAGAGGGCATTGGCGGTTTGGGCGAAGGTGCCGTTCACCTGGCGCGCGGGGGCGGGCCATGTGTTCGTGCGCGATGTGCCCCCCTGGAATGGGTCCACGGCCTGCACGTAATACTCGATGACCGTTCCGTTCGGCTGTGCCGGCAAAATGACTCCGAAGACGCCGTCGTTGAGGAGGCCGTCATTGTGCGCGCCGTCATCGAACATGGTCACGGCGCTGAACGCGGGCGGGGCCAGCGTGCTGTGGTTGCGCTGGAAGAGTGTCACGGTGAGGCCGTTGGTCTGCTCATCGCGTATGCGGGTGGTGATGGTGACGGGGTCGGTGGAGGTGGGCACGGCGGGGAAGTGGGCCACGTCCAGGACAAGGGGCGCAATGTTCGTGGAGAGGGCGGTGTTCGCCGCGCCGGGGGTGCCATTGGTCTGGGTGCTGAAAGCCCAGTTTTGGCCGTGCTGGTTGGGGAGCGCCGGGTTGCGCAGTTCGAGGGAGCGCCCGCCTTCCATCAAGCCGCTGGCGGTGTTGAAGTTGGTGCCGTCCGCGGCGGAGAACCATTCCCAGCCGCGGGAGCCGCCCTCGAGGGGGCCGCGCTGGCGGATGGCCCAGTCGCCTTCGTCCGCGTAATGGACGGTATCGACTTCTTCGCCGGTGGCGGTTTCGAGTTGGATGTCTTCGTCGGTGTTGCTGAGTTGTCCGGCCCAGCCGCCCACGACGTTGTTCACGCCAGGATATTTGGCCTGGAAGGCGGGGACGTTCGCGGCCACGACGAGGTAGCCGCCCGCGGGAATGCTCACGTTCGGAAAGGTGAAGTTCGCGCCTTGCGTCAACTGCCAGCCGGTCAGGTTCACGGAGACGGTATCGACGTTGTGGAGTTCGATCCATTCCTCGTTCGTGCGTTCGGTGGTGGGGTGGAAAAAGATTTCGTTGATGACGATTTTGTCCGCGAAGATGGCGTTGGGGTCGAGCACGTAGGACCACGCGCCGCCGGCAAAGGGGTTGGGCGGCGAGGCGAGGTCGGTAATGGCGTGGCCCGCGGCCCAGGCGATGGCGACGGAACCAGTGGGGGGTTGTGTAAACTGGAAGGTGTAGGGTCCGGCCGCGGAGCCGCTCACGTTTTGCGCGGGGGCGCCATTGATGAGGAGGTCGCTGGCGTTCACGCCGGTGACGGGTTCGGTGAAGGTGAGGGTCAACTGCGCGAGGGTGCGCACGGTGGAGAAGGGCGTGGGGCTGGTATTGGCCACGTCGGGCGGGACGTTGTCGGGGGTGAAGTATTGCCAGGTGGCGCCGGGTCCGGTGGCGTTGAAGGCATTGGGTGAGGGGGCCAAATCGCTGATGGCGTGGTTGCCGGCCCAGCCGATGTTCACGACGGAGGTGTTGGGTTGGGCGAAGGTGAAGGTGTATTGGACAGAATTAACAGGATTAACAGAATTGGCAGGGACGCCGTTGATGACGAGGTCGGCGGCGTTCACGCCTTGGACGGCTTCGCTGAAGGTGACGGTCAATGAGGTGAGGTTGGTGACGTTCGCTCCGGCGATGGGATTTTGGGAGGCGACGGTGGGCGGGGTTTGGTCCAGGAGTGTGTAGGACCAGGTGGCGCCGGGGCGCGTGGCGTCGAAGGCGTTTTGGGCGGCTTCGGTGTCGCGGATGTTGTGGGTTTGCACGCCGCCGCTATTGGCCCAGGAGATGGCGACGTTGCCGTAGGCGGGTTGTGGGAAGGTAAAAGTATAGTTTGCGCCGCTGCCGGCCACTTGCGTGGCGGCCAATCCATTCACCAAAAGGTCGGAAGCGTTCACGCCCTGGACGGTTTCGCTGAAGGTGACTTGCACTTGCGTGAGCCCGTTCACGGTGCTGGCGGCGAGCGGGGTTTGGGAGGCGATGGTGGGAGCGCTGGGATTGATGAGCGCGTAGTTGAATGTGGAGCCGGGCGCGGTGGCGTTGAAGGGTTTGGGCGGTGCATCGAAATCGGCAATTCCGTGGCTGGCGGCCCAGGTGACGGCGACGGGGCCGTAGGGCGGTTGCGGGAAAGTGAAGGTGAAGTTGGAGCCGGTGCCGGAGAGGCCAGTCGCGGGCGTGCCGTTGATGAGGAGGTCGGAGGCATTCACGCCGGTGACGGGTTCGTTGAATCGGACGAGGAGGCTGGTGAAGGTGAAGATGTCGCCCGCGCCGGGACTGACGCTGGCGATGCGGGGCGGGGTGTTCGAGGGGTCGGTGTCAATGATGGTGGCCTCGAATTGGAGGTTGAATCCGAAGTCGGAGCTTTGGGCGAGGTTGGCGTTGAAGGCTTGCACGGCCAGGATGTTTGTGCCGGGCACGAGATTGGCCAGGCCCAGGGTATTGGTCTCGAAGATGTATTGTGCGCCATTCTGGAAGGGTTCGTTGGCGTTGCCCACGCCGCCGCTTTGGAAAGGCGGATCGGTCGGTGCGCCGCCCATGTTCACGCGCAAGACTTCGGTGCCGTTGATCCACGCGACGAAACCATCGTCACTCTGGTGGCGGTAGATGAAGTTGCTGACGGAGGATGGACTGGTGAGGAGGAAGGGGATGCGTAGGTAGATGCACTGGTAGAGGCCCTGCATGTCGCTCAAGTAGGTGCCGGGGCCGGTGAGGGCATTGGTGTAGGTGTCGGTGTAGGGGGTGCTGTAGTTGAATGGGGTGGCGGAGTTGCTCCAGGAGGAATCATCGAAGGCGAGTTGCCGCCAGGCGGTGATGTCCGAGGGGGAGGCTTCATTGGTGCCGGGAACGAATCGCCAGACGGTGTTCGAGGGGACGAGTATGGTGGCCGGTGTGGCCAGTGTGCAGGACCATGTGGCGCCGGGAGCGGCGTGGTCGAAGGCGTTGGCGGAGGGTGATGTGTCCACAATGCCGTGGCTGGAAATCCAGGTGATGTTGACGGTGCCGGGCGTGGGGGGCGCGAAGTTGAAGGTGTAGTTGGAGCCGGAGTTGACGGCGAGTCCGCTCGCGGGGGAGCCGTTGATGAGGATGTCGCCTGCGTTCACGCCGTTGACGTTTTCGCTGAAGTTGACGGTGACCTGGGTGAGGTTGGTGACGACGGCGCCGGCGGCTGGCGTGCGCGCGGTGATGGTAGGCGGCGTGGTGTCAGCGAGGTTGTAGCTCCACATGGAGCCGGGGCTGTTCGTGTTAAACGGCTGGCCGGCCAAATCCTGAATGCCATGGGCTGATGCCCACGTGATGGCGACCGCGCCAAAGGGCGGTTCGGGGAAGGTGAAGGTGTATTGTTGAGGGTTGAGGGTTGAGAGTTGAGTGGCAGGGGCGCCGTTGACGCGGAAATCGGCAGCGTCCACGCCTGTGACGGGTTTGCTGAAGGTGACTTGCACGGAGGTGAGGGTCTGCACGGTGCCGGGCGGGGGGAGCTGGCCCGCGATGGTGGGTGGCGGTGTGTTGGTGACGGTGATATTCACGACGGCCGAGGTCGCGCGCACGTTGCTGGCGCTGAAGACGACGGCCCGGAGTCCATAATTCCCAGCGAGCACGTTGCTCCACATGAGCGTGTAGGGCGCGGTGGTGTCCGAGCCGATGCGTGTGCCGAGTCCAGCGCCGCCGGAGTTCGCGTAGAAATCGACGTTCGTGACGCCGTTGGGCGCGTTCGCACTGGCGCTGACGGAAATGTCCACGGGCGCGGCGAAGGTGGAATTGTTCGTGGGGTTGGTGATTTGGACGAGTGGTGTGCCCGAAGCGTCATAGACGACGATGGAGATTTGGTCGGAGCCTGTCGCGCCGCCATTGTCCGTGGCGGTCACTCTCAAGATGTGCGCGCCGATGGGCGGACTGTTCCAAACGAAACTGTAGGGAGCGGTGGTGTCCTGGCCGAGTTTCACGCCGTCGGCGAAGAATTCGACGTTGGTGACGGTGCCGTCGGAGTCCGAAGCCGTTGCATTAATAGTGATGCTCGCGGGCGCGAAGAAGGGGGCGTTGTTCGTGGGGCTGGTGATGGCGACGGCGGGGACGGCGCCTGCGCCTTCGCCATCGAGAGCGAGGTAAAAGCTGAGGTCGCTGCTGTCGGGCAAGACCTGGTGAATTTCGGCGGCGAGGACGTTGAGGCCGTTGGTAAGGAGGGCCGGGTTGATGTTTGTGGGGAAGAAGGTGACGCCATCGTCCTGGGCATTGCCGGCCAGGGTCACGTAATCGGCGGCGGGCGCGAGGTTGTTGCGCATGACTTCCACGCCGTTGAGATAGACGGCCACGCCATCATCGCGCTGGACGCGGGCGATGAGGTTGGTGATGGCGGCCGCATTGTTGACGGTGAAGGAGTGGCGGAAGTAGGTGGTGATGTATTTGTTCAGCGGGTCAGGCCCGTAACTGACGACGGTGGCTTCGTCGTTTTCAGGTGCGTTGGTGCTGTAGCCAAATTGTCCGGGGCCACTGGGCCAGGAACTGTCATCGAAGCCCCAGAGTTGCCAGGCGGTTCCCTGGTCGGAGCCGTCGTCTTTGTATTTCCAAAAGGAATTGGTGCCGCCGATGCCATTGGAGCCGACGAGTGAAATGGAAAAGAACCCGGGCGGGCGCACGGTGATGTTGGCGTTGGCAGATGAGCCGACGCGCGCCGAATCATCGGTCGCGCGCGCCACCACCGGATAAGTCCCGACCGGCGGATTGTTCCAGACGAAAGTATAGGGGCTGCTCGTGAGGGTCGCAATGAGGTTGGTGGCCTGGTAAAAAAAGCTCACGTTCGTGACGGTGCCGCCGAGCGGTTTGGAAACGGTCGCGCTCAAAGTCACGTTGACCGGGTTGGTGAACGATTGTCCGTTCGCCGGGGAAGTGAGGCTCACCAAAGGCCCAGCGACCTGCTGCGAGACGACGAGGCTGAAGGTGCCGCTCGCCGTGCCACGACCACCGACTTGGATCTTGTACGCTGTTCCTGCAATCGCATTAAAGTTCAACGAGGCTGTTGTTCCGCCAGCTGCAGCGGCCGCTGCGCTCACTTGGCTCAAAGTATTGACCGCACCGCCAGTAAACACCGCAATCGTCTCGCGATAGCTTCCGCTAATCGAAAGCGTCGTGGCGATAGAAGCTACCGGCGTCCATTCGTACCATACAGTCTGCTGACTTTGGCCCGCTCCAAACTGAAACGGTGCCGGTTCACCGGCTTCCCGAGGTGTCGCACCCACGGTCGTGCCGTTCGTGGACACGAAAGTGCCGCTAACGACAAATCGATTCGCGAACAAATCATTCGCCGGTTGCGCCAAAGCGCCGGCAAGTGAAGACAAAAGGATTACCGCAAGGAGGGTGCGTAGTTGATTCATTTTAGTGAACTTTAGGCCATCGAGTTTGGAACTGGTCGTGCGAAGCGCGTTGGTTTCACGCGCGCGGCGTGAGGCCCACGCGAAAAGTACGTGCCGCATGGCTGTGGATACACTGATCCTTCCATGCGAATGCGACTTTCGTACATCAGGTTTCGGCTTCTGTCATGGAACGCTAGCGGAGTCGGTCAATAAGTCGCTCCGGTTGCAGTTCTGTAACATTCTGTTTTGTTCCCGCGCGAAAGCAGGCTTGTTGCCGCTTGCGACTCCTGGTGGAGTCAAGGCACACACGGGAAAACAGGCGCGGGAAGTTACGTTAACCTCACGAACGGAGCAAGCGGATGTTACGGCGGCGAGGAGCGCGGCTGGGCGGGCGAATCTTTCAATCTTCGATCGACAAATCCTCAGTTTCCAACCCGGCGGATGGATGATGGGAGATGGGTGTCCCGGCGCCGTGCCCGTGTGTGCGCTCACTGCCACACGGGAAGAATTCAATAAACCTTGCGCAGGTTCGACGGCAAAATCCCCAACTCGGCACGGTACTTGGCCACGGTGCGGCGGGCAATCATGATTCCCTTGGCCTGAAGCATCTGAACCACCTGGTGGTCGGAGAGCGGTTTGGTCTGGTCTTCGTTCTTGAAAATCTCCTCGATCATTTCCTTCACGCTCGTGTTCGACATCGCTTCACCGCCGGTCGTCTGAAGGCCGGACGTGAAGAAGTACTTCATCTCGAACACGCCAAACGGCGTCTGCATGTATTTCCCCGAGACGGCGCGGCTCACTGTTGTTTCATGAACTCCCACGACTTCAGCGACCTGCACCATCGTCAGCGGTTTCAGATGGGCTGTTCCCTTCTCCATGAACTCGCGCTGCCGTTTCACGATCTCCCTGCCGATGTTGAGAATAGTCGATTGCCGCTGGTGCAGGCTCTTGATGAGGAATTTCCCGGCGCGGATTTTTTCGCGAATGTAGTTGCGCACTTCGGAGGAAGATTCTGCCTGCGCCATGAGGTCTTTATAGTGATTGCTGATGCGCAGGTGCGGAATGTGATCGTTGTTCGTGCTGACGATGAACTCGCCGTCGTCCCCTTTCGTAACAAACACTTCCGGCACGACGTAAATGTCATTATTGGGGAGGAACTCGCGACCGGGCCGCGGTTCGAGGTTCGCGATGCGTTGCAACGACTCTTGAATGTCGTCGAGGTCGCGCCCCATCACGCGGGCAATTTCCGGAATGCGCCGTTTGCTCAGTGCATCGAAGCATTCGCTGACGATCTTGTATTCCAACGTGTGCTTCAGCTTTCTTCGTTCGAGTTGCAGCAGGAGGCACTCGCGCAAGTCGCGCGCGCCGACGCCGGGCGGATGAAAACTCTGAATGACCTTCAACACGGCTTCGATGCGCTGCGGTTCGACACTGGTCGTGAGCACCAGTTCATCGACCGTCGATTTCAAATAGCCGTAGTCGTCGATGTTGCCGATGATCATTTCGGCAATGGAACATTCGCCGTTGTTCAACTCGGAAAGACGCACTTGTTCCAAAAGGTTTTCCTGGAGCGAAGTGCCCTGGACGATGGAGTTGAACATGAAGTCGCGCTTTTCCTCGTCCTCTTCTGTGCTGCGCAAGGGCGTAGTGGCGGTGGCGAAATGGTCCCGCCAGTCCTGGTCCATTTGGGTCAATCGCTCGAACTCGGCCTGAAAGTCATCGACGGGGTCTTTGCCCTCCTTTTCCGTGGCGGGATCGAACTGTGTGTCGGCCGGCGGTTCGGCGGGATCAGCAGCGGTGGCTTCTGCGGATTCCGCCGCACCCTCCCGCTCGTCCTTTTCCTGCTGCGTGTCCGTATTCGGATCCTCTTCGAGGACTGGATTCTGCTCCATTTCCTGCTGCACAAGAGCCTGAAGTTCGAGCGTCGGCGCCTGGAGCAGCGCCAGAGACTGCTGTAATTGCGGCGCCAGCACCTGGGCCAGCGCCATCTTCTGTGACAAATACAAGCCTTGTGGCATCGCGTTCGATTCTACTTCGGTTTATGAATTGCTCAAGTTTCTACTCGGCACACACGTTGCTTTTCTGAAGACCCAATGTCGGATTTCTGGCAAACTACACGACCGAAACAAACAAAGGCATCTTCGTCTGCGGACAAGCAGCGAGTAATCACAAAACCACCAATCAGCCTTTGTCGGTTTCATTTCCATCGCGCCATTCAACCTCCGGCCACAACCCTTGCTTCCCGGACCGCACTTCGCGAGACATTTTTCTCTCGCCACTCAATTTAACATTTTCATTTCGCGCGCGCTGATTACGCTCGCGCCGTGGCAGTCCAGTTCACGATTCTCGGCAGCGGTTCCAGCGGCAATTGCGCCTATCTCGAAACGGACGAGACGCGTCTGCTCATCGATGCCGGTCTGAGCGCCCGCCAGATTCGCAATCGCCTCCTGACCCTCGGTCGCACGCCGGAAAACCTCACGGGCATTCTGATTACGCATGAGCATCACGATCATATTCAGGGACTGGCTGTGCTCGCGACAAAGTTGAACGTCCCGATTTACTGCAATCGCCTGACGAAGGAAGCCATTGAACTGGTCGTTGATGCGCCGATTCGCTGCAACATCTTCAGCACTGGCGCGAGTTTCGATGTGAATGATGTTCGTGTGGACACGTTCAGCGTGCCACACGATGCCTATGACCCGGTGGGATTTCTTTTGCACACGACCGCAGGCCGAATTGGTTTCCTCACTGACCTCGGCCACGCGACGAAACTGGTCATCGAACGCGTCCGGGCCGCGAACGTGCTCGTGCTCGAAGCCAATCACGATGTGAAACTGCTTCAGGACGATGCGTGCCGCCCGTGGAGCGTCAAGCAGCGCATCCTGAGCCGCCACGGCCATCTCTCGAACGCTGCCGCCGCCGATGCCGCCGAGCAAATTGTTTCGGCCGACCTGCGCCAGCTTTATCTCGGCCATCTCAGCGGCGACTGCAATCGGCCGGAAATCGCTTTTGCCACGGTGAACGATCGCTTGAACCGCATCGGTGCCGCGCATGTGACCATCACTACGGCGTCACAGGACACACCGTGCGCGTCGCTCGCGCTGTAGCTGGAGCGCGGACAGCCACATCCGCGAGCGTATCTCATGGCCAGCGTCGAACTGAAAAACGTCTCGAAAATCTTCCGGCCCCAAAAAGGCGAAGAAATTTACGCCGTCGCCAATCTCAATCTGACTGTGGCCGACAACGAACTCGTCGTGCTCGTCGGTCCTTCGGGCTGCGGGAAAACGACCACGTTGCGTTTGATTGCCGGACTCGAAGAACTCTCATCCGGCACTGTTTCCATCGGTGGCATCGTGATGAATGAGGTGCTGGCGCAGGACCGCGACGTGGCAATGGTGTTTCAGCGCGACGCCCTTTACCCGCACATGACTGTGTTCGAGAACATGGCCTTCGGCTTGCGACTCCGGCACGTGACAAAGATTGAAATCGAAACGCGCGTGAAGTCCTCCGCCAGTGCGCTCGGCATTATCTCGCTGCTCGATCGGCATCCCCGCGATCTTTCCGGCGGCCAACGCCAGCGCGTCGCGCTCGGCCGCGCCCTCGTCCGTAATCCCAAAGTTTTCCTGCTGGATGAACCGCTCTCGAACCTCGACGCCCCGTTGCGCTCCCAGATGCGCGGCGAAATTTCCCGCCTTCACGCGCGCCTGGGCACGACGATGATCTACGTCACGCACGATCAAGCCGAAGCGATGACCCTCGGCGGCCGCGTCGCGGTCATGGGCGACGGGACCATTCAACAAATCGCCGATCCGCTCACCATTTATCGCCAGCCCGCCAACATATTCGTCGCGGGCTTCATCGGTTCACCGCCCATGAATTTCTTTCGCGGGCGCATCGTACGGAGCGGCGACGATTTTTTCTTTCAGGAAAACAATCCGGCGGGCGCGGCCCACGGCCTGCGCTTCGAGATCCCGTTGCCCCGAGAGCGCGGCGAACGTCTGGGCAGATTCGCCGAAGGCAACATCATTCTCGGTCTGCGCCCGGAACATATCCTCCTGCATCCGGCTCCAACGCAAGACAGCGCAAAGATGCCGGTCGAACGGGTCGAGTCGCTCGGACCTGAGACCCACCTCCATTTCAATACCGGGGCGCACACGTTCATCGCCCGAGTGAGCGTGGACACGCCGCCCGCTGCTGGCGAACGCGTCCCATTGCAATTCGATATGACGAAGGCGTTCTTCTTCAATCCGGCTTCCGGCACGCCAATCCGCTGAGCCGTCCCACGGAAAACTTTCTTGGTGCTTCGCGCGCGCGTGGTGAACACTGGCGCGCATGACGCCACTCGCGTTGCACGAATTTCACGCGGCACTGAACGGACGCTTTGCCGAAGTGAACGGGACGGAAGTCGTCGAAGACTATGGCGACTGGCTCTCGGAACACGCGGCTCTGCGCAAATCCGCCGGTGTGCTCGATCTCAGTTTTCGCAGCCGACTGGTGCTCACAGGCGCGGACCGCGTTCGCCTGCTCAATGGCCAGGTCACCAACAATGTGAAGGACTTGCCGGTGGGTGAAGGCTGTTACGCCGCGCTCGTCACGAACAAAGGCAAGATGCAGGCGGACCTGAACATCTACATTCTGCCGGAGGAAATCTTGCTCGACTTCGAACCCGGACTGACTGCCACGATTACCGAGCGCTTCAACAAGTTTATCATCGCCGATGACGTGCAGGTCATTGACGCAGCGCCGCATTACGGATTGCTGAGCGTGCAAGGTCCGCAGGCGTGGCGGGTCGTCGAACGTCTTGGGCTGAACTTCCCAATGCCTGAGAAGCCGTTTCATTCGCGCAATATAAAGGATGAAACACTCGGCGAGCTTTACTGTATGAATCAGCCGCGCACCGCTACGAATGGTTTCGACATTTTTGCTCCGACGAATTCTCTCGCCGCGGTCGCGGACAAACTGATCGCCGCCGCGAAGGAAGTTGGAGGCGGTCCCTGCGGCTGGCGCGCCCTGGAGACGGCGCGCATCGAAGCGGGCATTCCGCGTTTCGGCGTGGAGATGGACGAAACGAATCTGGCGCCGGAAGCTGGAATCGAGTCGCGCGCCATCAGTTACACCAAGGGCTGCTACATCGGACAGGAGGTCATCGCGCGCATTCGAACCTATGGCCAGGTTGCGAAAGCGTTGCGCGGGTTGCGCTTCGCTGATGCGCTTCCGGAGCTTCCGCGCAAAGGCGACAAACTTTTCCTGGGCGACAAAGAAGTGGGCTACGTGTGCAGCGCCATTCATTCGCCAACGCTCAACGCGAACATCGGCTTCGGCTATGTGCGTCGCGGGCACAACGAAATCGGAACAGAATTGAAGCTTCGCGCTCCTGCGGGCGAGACTTCCGCGAAAATTGTCCCGTTGCCTTTCGTCCGTTAGCCAACGAGCCGACTCATCATTCGGCGCATTGAAATACGAAGACGGGTAAGTCTTTCCGCCGCCAAGCATCTTCGCTAAGCTGAGGCGTCAATCAGACCAGCGACGTTTGATAGCTGTGTATTTTCCGACGACACATTGGAGCTTGCTGGCCAAAGCGACGCTCAGCGGTGAAACGGAGGCATTCGCTGCGCTGAATGAATTGTGCCGGCGCTATTGGATGCCGGTAAACCAATTCGTTCATCTTCGCGGTTATCGCGGCGCAGAGGCGGAGGACATTACTCAAGAGTTTTTCGTTCATGTCTGCCAGCACGGGATGTTGCAGCGCGCAGACCGTACGCGCGGACGCTTCCGTTCGTTTCTGCTCGGTGCGCTCGTGCGATTCTTGGGGGACGCGCAGGATCGGCGCAATGCCTTCAAGCGCGGTGGCGCACAGCCTCACGTCAGTCTGGATGACGCCAGTCAATCAATGGCCGAGGCGGCTGAACAGTTGCCCGCAGAGGAGGTGGTGATGTTCGATCGCGCCTGGGCACAATCCATTCTGAGTTCGGTGTTGAGTCAGATGAGGGACGACTTCGCTCGAATGGGACGAGCGAAGGACTTCGCAATACTCAAACAATTTCTCCCGGGCAGCAGCCATTCAGCATCCTATGAATCTGCCTCGCAGGAAATGGGAGTCACCGTCGCAGCATTGACGTCCGACATTCACCGGTTGCGTGGCGCGTTCCGCGAGCGGCTGCGTTCCGAAATTGCCGGCACGGTCTCCGCGCCACATGAAATCGATGAGGAAATGGCGCATTTGCACAGAGTGCTGGCACATCCGGAAACTGATTTTGTGGATTCGACGAAAGACAGGCCGGGCAATTCCTGAGAATGGATGGGAAGAAAATGCAAATCGGCATCACGCGCGGGGTTCAGGGATCTCAACGCCAAATGAATTCTTCCAGCAGATTCTGGCGAAAGTCGAGCGACGCTGAATAAATATGAATGCACCGGAGCGCATGGCGACCTGTCGCACTTGCGGTCGGCCCATCGCGGCTGAGGCGTTGGACGGGTTTTGTGCTGCATGCATGTGGGGCGCGTTCATCGACGAGGAAGGATCATCGGCCCCGGGATTCCAGCTTCGCATCCGCGGTCATAAAGTGGCTGGTGAAATTGCCCGAGGCGGAATGGGAATTGTCTATCGGGCGCGGCAGCTCACGCCACCACGTGATGTCGCACTCAAGATGCTGCTGCCGCATCAACTCGCTTCAGCGGGCATGGCTGAGCGGTTTCGTCAGGAAGCGCGCGCGCTGGCCGATCTGGAACATCCGAACATTCTTCCCGTTTACCAACTGGGCGAGCACGACGGCATTCCCTTTTTCACCATGAAGCTGGCGACGGGCGGCACGCTCGCCCAGCGCAAGGGGCAGTTGCGCGGGCAATGGCGCGCCATCGCGGAGTTGGTTGCGACGCTGGCGGAAGCAGTTCAGTTTGCGCATGAACGTGGGGTGCTGCACCGCGATCTGAAACCGGGCAATGTGTTGTTCGATGAGCCAGGCCGCGCGTACGTGAGTGACTTCGGTCTCGCAAAACTTCTCGGGAACGATACCGAACTCACCCGCTCCATCGAGTTCCTCGGCACACCGCACTATGTCGCCCCTGAAGTAGCAGCGCGTTCCGCGAAGGACGCAACGACAGCGAGCGACATTTATTCGCTTGGGGCGATTCTCTACGAACTGCTGGCAGGTCATCCACCGTTCGAGGCAGAGGGCGTGCCGGCGCTGTTGAAGAAGATTGTCGAGGAAGCGCCGTTGCTGCCTTCGAAGGCACAATCCAAAACTCAAAATCCAAAATCCAGAAGTCAGATCGTCCCGCGCGACCTCGATGTGATTTGCCTTAAGTGCCTCGCGAAAGAGCCGGCGCGCCGCTACGCCAGCGCGCGCGAACTGGCGGATGATCTCCGTCGTTGGATGGAAGGGCGAACCATCCTCGCGCGCCCCGCCACGCGACTCGAACGTGTTCATTCGTGGGCGCGGCGCAACCCAGCGCTCGCGGCCATGAGCGGTACGCTCGCGCTGATTCTGGTCGCCGCGGTGATTTGGGAAGCCCGTTCCAATCGGCAACTTCAACAAACGCTCTCCGGCTCGCTTCTCCGTCAGGCGCAATTGGAACGTTCCAGCGGCCACGCCGGACAGCGGTTTGAAACTCTGGCGCTCGTTTCACGCGCGGCGGCACAGTTCCGCGCATCCGGAAGCAGTTTGTCGCTCTCCAATAAAGTGTCATTGCGCAGTGAGATTGCTGCTGCTCTGGCTCTGCCGGACCTTCGCGCCACAACTCGATGGCGCGTCCACGTCCCACATCTCGAGAGCGAGTTCGACTTCACGGCGGATCTCGACCGCTACGCCGCGACCACCGCAGACGGCGGATTTCTCGTCGCTTCAACCAGGGATCAGAACCCAATTCATCACGTCGCGGGCAGCACCAACAATCCGGCCATCAAACTGCGTTTGCACCCCAATGGTTTGTGGGCCGCCGCTCGCTTTCGCGACGGTCACTCCGAGCTTCACGCCCTCACTTCAACGAATCAGCCGGTGCGCCACTGGCGTGGCGTTCCCAATACAGGGGCGTTGTTTGAGTTCGCTCCAGCCGGAGACTTGTTTGCCGTCGTTGTTCCCGTGTCCCGCGAGCAGCGGCTGGCAGAGATTATCGATCTAAAAAACGGCGCGACAAACGCGCAAGTGCCTCCGGCAGCCGCCACGACGCTGGCCTTCGATCCAACAGGAACACACCTGGCGCTCGCGGGATCGGAACTCGCGGTTTGGCGCCTGAGCGACACGAACAAACTTTGGTCCGCACCGCTCACCCACGAGGCAAGCGCCCTGGCGTGGTTGCCGAACGGAAGCCGTTTGGCGATCGCGCTCGATCGCCGCCGGCCGACCGTCCGGGAGACATTGCTGAAGAACTGCCCGGTGCTGATTTTCAACGCGGCCAGCGGCCGGCAAGAATCGGTCTTTGACGAGTTCAACTCTCGCGTGGCTCGCCTGGCATTTCACCCGAAGAACGGGTGGCTCGCCGCCGCGACCTGGGACGATGGATTGATTTGCATCGGCACGGAGTGGGACAGCGGACGATTGTTCAGCGAAGGCGCGCATCGGGTGCTGAAGTTTTCAAGCGACGGCGCGCGCCTCGGCTGCGCTCCGACCAGAGAAGCGCTCGGATTGTTGGATGTTGCAACGCCAAGTGCGTTCCGCGCATGGCAGACGGGCGCCCGGACGGAAGAGGCTTTCACAATGGCCGTGAGCCACGACGGCAAATGGATCGTCACGGCGTCGGCAACGACGGTCCATTTGTGGGATGCGCTGGCGCGCGCGGAAATCGATTCACGTTCCTTGCCGACGAAGAGCTTTTGGGTCGAAGTGTTGTTTGGGCCGGCCAACGGATGCGTTTATTACAGCGCGGCGAGCTTCGGTGTGCGACGAGTGGCGCTGACGAATTCCACGGACGGACGGCTGCGATTCGGCGGCGAGCAAAACATCGGCGGACCGAATGGTTTCATGGCCGTCGGATTCTCTGACGACCGGCGCTCGCTGGTGGTCGGCGAACATCATGGGCGCGGCAGTCCCGGCGCTGACGGGCCGACGGTGTGGTTGTGGCCGGACGCAGATCCGACACGCGCGCGCAAGCTGGCGGAAGATTTTCCACTGCTCGGCTATCGGGTCATACCGCGCAGCCGCTGGGCCGTGACTACTGCCCTCGTTCAGCCGGATGTGTGGATTTGGAATTTCGAGACCGGCGAGCGCCTGCGCAGCCTCGGGCTGACCGGACGTGCCAGCAGCGAGGCTACGGCCAATGGCCGCTGGCTCGTGGCAAGAACGCGTGATGAATTCGGCGCATGGGAAGTCGGCACGTGGAAACGACTGTCGCATTGGCCCGCACGACCCGATGAAGCGTCCATGAATCTATTCAGTTCGCCCGACAGCCGGTTGGTCGCGACGCACAACCCCGGGGGCCGCTTCGTGTTGCGTGAATTGCCGAGCGGCGCTGAAGTGATTCTGCTTACGCCGCCCCATACCATTTCAGTGCAGTATCATCAGTTCAGTCCCGACAGCGCGCGCCTGCTGTTCATGGGCAATAACGGCCAGATGTTCGACTGGGACATTGGTGAAATCCGCCGCGAATTGTCGAAACTCGAATTGGACTGGCAGTAGTAGAAGAATTCCTGAAAGTTTCTTCCGCCGTTTCCTGAGAACCCGGTGATGAACACTCGGATTCTCGCCGCCCTTTTCACAGCGGTGTTGTGCGGCTCCTTCAGCACCGGACTTCATGCTCAAGGCTCGGCTTTCACCTATCAGGGCCGGCTCGATAATAATGACAATCCTGTCAACGGCCTTTTCGATTTACGGTTCTCAATCTTCAGCACGAGCGCGGGCGGAGGTGCGTTGGTCGGCCCGCTGACGAACAGCGCGATCGCTGTCAGCAACGGACTGTTCTCCGTCGTTCTGGATTTTGGGCCCGGCGTCTTTACCGGTTCCGACCGTTGGCTGGAAATAGGCGCCCGCCCCACCGCGGTTGGGCTGTTTGCGACCGTCAATCCGCGGCAACTCCTCACTCCCAGCCCGTATGCCGTCCACGCTGGCGGTGTAAACGCGGCAGGCATTATCGGAACCATCCCGGTCACGAGCATCGCCGCGGCCAGCATAACAGCGGACAAGCTTAGCGGCGTGTTGTTCCCCGCCCAGATTCCCGATTTGAGCGCGGCGAAAATTATCAGTGGCACCGTGTCGGATGCGCGTTTGTCCGCTAACGTCAGTCTTCTGGGACCAAATATTGATTCAGGCGAAATTGCGGACGGCGCCGTGACGGCGGTCAAAATTGGAAGCGCACAGGTGGTCAAGAGTTTCAACGGTTTGAAGGACGCCGTCATACTCTCGGCCGGTCCAAACATCACGCTCACGCCAAGCGGAAATAGCATTCAGATTGCAGGCACGGGATGGAGCCTTACCGGCAATTCCGGAACAACATCCAGCACACAATTCCTTGGAACGACGGACAGCCAGCCGCTCGAACTCAAAGTAAATAACGAACGCGTTTTGCGCCTGGAGTTGAATACGAACGGCTCGCCAAACGTGATTGGCGGTGCCCATGGCAACTTTGTGGGGCCGGGCGTCGTGGGTGCGACCATTGGCGGCGGGGGCGAAATGCCTTTTCGAACCAACATTGTCCTGGCCGACTTTGGCGTGATCGGGGGTGGGAGGAGAAACGAACTTCAGTTCAGTGCCTTCGCTGCGACCATCAGCGGAGGTCACGACAACGTGATTCAAACCAACGCGGACATAGCGACCATCAGCGGAGGCGGTCGCAATACCATTCGCACGAATGCCATCGCCGCAACCATTAGCGGGGGCGAGTTAAATGAGATCCGGGCTTCGTCCCGTTCTTCGGCGATCGGCGGGGGCGTGTTCAATGATATCGGGGAGTCAGCTTCAGAGGCGACGATCGCTGGTGGCTATCGAAATGAGATCCTGCCCAACGGTGACTACGCAATGATTCCAGGAGGCGATTCGAACACGGCGACCAACTACGCCTTCGCCGCCGGAAGGCGGGCCAAAGCCATTCACACCGGCGCGTTCGTTTGGGCCGATCCGGAGTTCGCTGATTTCGTCTCTACGGGAACCAACCAATTTCTCATTCGCGCTCGCGGTGGTGTCGGCATCGGCATAAACGCTCCGCAGTCGGCGCTGCACGTAGCGGGCACTGTCACTGCGACAGCTTTCAATCCACCCAGCGATCGTAATCTGAAGGAAAATTTCGCTCCGGTGCGCCCGCGCGACGTGCTGGAGAAAGTGGCGGCGCTGCCCATCACGCGTTGGAACTTCCAAGGCGATCGCACCACGCCACACCTCGGGCCGATGGCCCAGGACTTTCACGCTGCCTTCGGTCTTGGCACCGATGACAAACACATCGCGACCGTGGACGCCGATGGTGTGGCGCTGGCGGCGATTCAAGGGTTGAACCAAAGGCTCGAAGAAAAAGACGCCGAGATTCAGCAACTCAAACAATCGCTGGCTGAGTTGAAGGCGCTCGTTGGCGAGCTGGCCCGCGGACAAAACGAACGGGCGCCATGAAAGCCATCGGACGGCAACTGCTCGCCATGCTCACGCAGCTCAAGAGCCCACGTTCCGCGGTATGGTTGTTCCTGGCCATAATGTTCGTCTTTCGCCCTGTCGCTGCGCAGAACTTCACTATCAAGCAGTACACTGTGGCCGGCGGAGGCGGGACCAGCACCAACGGCACGCTCACCGTTCGCGGCACGACCGGCCAGCCTGATGCGAGCGGTTCGCTCAAAGGCGGCAATCTCTCAGTGGCCGGCGGATTCTGGAGTGTGTTCAAAGGAATTCCGATTCCGCCTGTTCCCGTCAATCCTCTCGTCTGGACCAACACTGCGGGTGGTGTGTGGAGTGTCGCTGCCAATTGGTCGCCAAACCAGGTTCCCACCGGGACAAACGACGTGCTGATTACGAACAGCGGCACTTACACTGTGACCCTCAATCTTCACAACCAGGCGGCGCGCTCCATCACGATCGAAGGTGCGAGCGGCGTGCAAACTTTTACGATGCTAGGATCGTCGCTGGTCGTTTCGAACGCGCTCACGATTGGCGCAGCGGGCGTTTTTCAGGGCCAAGGGACGCTCACCTGCGGCGATATCGTGGTGAATGGAGAATTCCAGGTCGCGCCGTTCGGCGTGTTCCTCGTGGGCGGAGGGCCGTTCGACGTCGCTGGCGGCAAGTTAAAAGTCCCGTTCGATTTGCGCCTCGCGAATCGCATCGTGCGCAACAGCGGCACGGTCACGATCTCAGACGGCCATCACTTGTTCCTCGGTGACAACACGTGGTTCACCAATTTCCCATCCGGCACGCTCCTGCTCACGAACGACAATTCCAGCGTCCAATACAACGGCAATTTTCCGAACACCAACCAGTTCTTCGCCAATGACGGAATCGTTCGCTCGCATGGCAACACGTTCATTGAGGTGCCCAGCGCGCACAGCGGGGTGATTGAAGTCGTCACCGGTGAGTTCAGCCTGCGGCGGCATCCCAGCTTCAGCGGTTTTGGCATCGACGTAACGGCCATCTGCAACGTGAGCACGGGCGCTACGCTAGCCTTCCTGAACGCTCAGACAGAATTTCGCGCCGCGGCGTCCGTCCATGGTGCGGGAAGCCTGCGCGTATCGGGCGGAGACTTTAATCTCGCCGGCACCTACAACCTCGTCGGCACTTTGGTTTGTCACAACAACGCCGTAGTTCATCTCAACACCGGCGCGCCATTTAGTCTGCCCAATCTGCTCAATGATTTCGCGGACGTACGCGGTTCTGATCCCTTGAACATTACCGGCTCATTGCTGTGGCGGAACGGCGGCAAGTTCAACGGCCCGGCACCCGTGGTTCTCGCCGCGTCGTGCCAGACGACACTGGAGGTTTCGGGTCTCCAGATGAATCGGCCGTTCATGGCGAACGCGGGCACTATGAATTGGATCTCGGCAGAGCCCACTCTCGGCACCAATTCGTTTTTCACCAATCTCGCCAGCGGCACGATCACCATCACCAACAACGAAGCTCTGATGGGGACGTTCATTCGGTTCCCTTCCGCGGAGGCCCCGCCGGGGTTCCACAACGCTGGCCTCATGCGCGTCACCTCTGACACTCCGACCGAATGCGGTATTGCGTTCGTGAATACGGGCACGCTTCGAATCGAGCGCAATGAATTCAGAATGGCCTTCGGCGCGACCTTTACCCAAAACGCGGGCGTGACGGAACTCGCAGGTGGCCATCTGCGCTTCTTTCCCGGCAGCAATTTCAGACTGTTTGGCGGCGCACTGACCGGAAGCGGAGATGTCATTGGCGACGACGTGGAGAACTTCGGCGGCACGATCAGTCCCGGCGCCTCGCCCGGCCAAATCAACTTCAACCAATCCCTCGATCTCAATCCGGCGGGCGCCATGAACATCGAACTCGCGGGCACCAACGCCGTCACCGCATTCGATCAGGTGACCGTGGCAGGCACGGCGACTCTTACGGGCGGCATCCTGAACGTCGCGGTGGCAGACGGCTTTGAACCGCCGCTGGGCACGAAGTTCCTTATCGTGTCGGCAGCGAGGCGCTCGGGCCAGTTCAGCACCCTCAATTACCCAAGCAACCAGATTGGGTTGCAACTGAATTACCTGACCAATGGTGTCGAACTGGAAGTGGTCACGCCGGGCGAACAAGTCTTTCTCGTGCGCAACCTGAATGACAGTGGCGCCGGTTCACTGCGCCAGGCCGCGCAGAATGCGAACGTCAGTGCAGCGCCACAGCGCCGAATCCATTTCGCCATTACGAATTCTCCGCCCCACACAATCACACTGGCAAGTCCTGTGGTCATTACGGACCGCATCGTCGTGGACGGCAGGACACAACCGGGTTTCGCAGGAGCGCCGATCGTGACGATTCGCGCGGTTTCCGACGTCTATGGAATCAAGTTTTGGGGATCGAACTCGTTCGTGCGCGGACTGGCCTTCACTGATTTCACTCGCCCGGCCATTCAATTTGGCGAGTCCGGCTTTTCGTTTGGTAACGCCAATGCGGTCGAGGGTTGTTACTTCGGGGTGGATGCCACCGGCACCAATGTCACGCTCATCGCGCTGTCCGATCCACAGAACCGGGCACATATCGTCTCTCACGGCAATTTCAATCGCATTGGAGGCACGAATGCAGCGGCGCGAAATCTCTTCACCGGACACAACGGGAGCGGCGTTCTGTTGCACGGACAATCCAACGTGGTTCAAGGCAACTTCTTCGGCACAGACGTCACCGGCACGAACCGATTGGGACAGTTGAACGCTGGTGTGGTGCAGGACGCACTCGGCGCGCGCGTGGGCGGCCCCGAGCCGGGTGCCGGGAACGTTTTTGGATTTCTGAATTCCGATGCAGTGGTGGTGCATTTGCTCAAAGACGGCTGTGAGATTCGCGGGAACTCGATGTTCGCGAACAGCGGGCGCGGTATTTCGATCGGTGCGTCCGTCAATGATGCCGGCGATACGGATGGTGACCTGGACGCCGGCAACGAAGGGCAGAATTTTCCCATCATTGCCAGCGTGCAAAACCAAGTGGGCGGGTCCGTCATTTCCGGGGCGCTGAACAGCAGAAGCAACGCGACATTCACTCTCGATTTCTACGCGAACACCGAATGCGATTCGTCCGGCAATGGCGAAGGCAAACGTTATTTGGGTTTCACACAAGTCACGACCGACGTCTCGGGCAACGCGTCTTTCAATTTCACTCCGACGATTGGAAATCCGATCCTGAGCGCCGATGAAATTGTGACTGCGACTGCCACTGATGCGGCGGGCAATACTTCGGAATTCTCGCCGTGCTCCGGCATCGTCAGTTTAATCAACGGACAGGTTGCGCATTCCGGCACGCCTCTTCCCGGCGCGACGGTCAGGCTCTCCGGCACGCGCACCGGCACGACAAACACGGACGCCAGCGGGAACTTTGCTTTTCCGGGCCTGCCCACGTTCGGTGCTTACTCAGTGCTCCCATCAAAACCAGGTTTTGTGTTCAGCCCATCGAGCCACAGTTTCAGCAACCTGAATGCGCCCGGCATCGCGAATTTCGATTTCGCCGTCGGCACATTCACTATTCGTGGCGCGGTGCGGGATGCTTCGGGCAATGCCATCGTTGGTGCCCAAGTTGCCCTCAGCGGAGGCGCGGCTGCCGTCATGGCCACGGACCAATTCGGCAGTTACGCATTTCGAGGGTTGCCTGGATTGAGCAACTACACGATCGCCGTGACGAAAGCCGCGTTCAGCTTCGGCCCGCCGAGCAACATCGTGAACCTCGTCGCGAACCGCATCGTCAATTTCATTGGCTTGCCGCCGCCGCATAACATCGTCGGACGTGTGCGGACGGCGGGCGGGCAAGGTGTCCCTGGTGTCACCGTTCAGGTGTTCCGCTTTTCCCTTCTCACACCTGGGGCGCTCGTCCAGAGCGCGCAAACGGATTCGCAGGGCGTGTATCAGTTAATCAATCTTCCGGCGAACCAGCGTTATTGGATTCGTTTGTCTTCGCCACAATTCGTGTTTCAACCGGACTCAGCCACGCTTCAACTTGAGAATACAGACCTCACCGCTGACTTCACCGCCAACACAGGACATCGCATTCGCGGTCAAATCACCGGCGCGGGAAGCGGGGCCGTGAGCGTCCGATTCACAGAGACGGTGACGGACCAGTTACGTGGTTCAGTCGCCACGGATGCGAACAGAGGTTTCACTTCGCCTTTGTTGGCAGATGGCGGGACTTACGAGGTTCGGCCGGTCAGTCCGTTTGATGCGTTCACGCCAGCAACCCGATTGGTGTCGAATCTCGCCGGCGACGTCACGGGCCAGGACTTTTCGGCGCAGCGGCAGAACTTCGCTCTTCATGGTCGCGTCGTGAATGCGGCAGGTCTGGCTGTGCCCGATGTCTCTTTGGTTTTGATCGGCGGAGGCGCCAACGAAACGAAGACCGTATTCGGAACGTTCTCCTTCATCAAGCCAGCCGGGAACGCCTATACGATCACGCCCAGTCGGGCCGGCTTTGTCTTTTCCCCGTCAAACGTGGTCATCAATCCGTTGACCAATAATCAGGAGATCGCATTCCTCGCCGCGCCGCTGCTGCCGTTGACCGGACGCATCGGGTTTGTGGACGTGGTCCCGCGAATCATGAACGCTGATTCAACCGGAGTCGGGGCACAGACTTCTTCGTCCCAATGTCCGCCCGGATTCGGTCCGGATGCGCAGGGCATTTGTGTCCCGCTTGATCCTTTGTTCCAGGAGGACGTGGACGCCGACGACTTTGACATCAACGTGCCGCAAAACAGCAGTCGCGTTTTTCTTTCCGTCGCGCTGTCGCCAAACAGCCGCAGTCTCGCGTTCATCGAGGAAACCACAGTCATCACGCATCCCTTCTTCCAGGACCCGATGACAAACGTGACAACCAGATTGTGGCTTCAGGAAGCCACGCTTCTTTCTGCGCCCGTGTTGCTCGGTGTCGCTCCCGTCGGTCGAATCTCGTGGTCGGCGAACAGTGAGCGCCTCGCGGTGAAACGAGTGCCGGGGCTGTGGGTCATCAATACGGCCGGTGATGGAGACCCGGTTCCCAGCACTGGAATCGATGATCGGGATCCCGCGCTCTCACCGGACGGCACTCGACTCGCGTTCGCGCGCAAGGTCAATGGCCAGTACGACATTTTCATCGTCAACGTGAATGGCACTGGATTGATGCAGGTGACCGCGAGCGCCGGCGACGACGTCGAACCCGCGTGGTCGTCTGATGGACAAAGCATCGCCTTCGCAAGCAACCGTGGCGGAGACTTTGAAATCTTCCGCATGGACACGCAGCAGTTTCAGGACATCGCGCTCACTTCCAATGCGGTGGATGACCGGGAGCCAACGTGGTCCCCTGACGGAAGCATGATTGGCTTCACTCGCAACGGTGTTATTCACGCGATGAACGCGAGCAACGGTTCGCTGCAAACTGCGTTGCACGTCGGGTCCTCGCCATCGTGGGCAACGGAGCCGATCTATGTGACGCCTGAATCGGGAACCTTCGGACAGAACGTGACTGTGGATGCCGGCTCGATCGACGTGACGTTTAACGGAGTGATCAGCGCCGGCGAAACGATCATCAAAACCATTTCACCAATCTCCGATCCGGCGTTGCGGCCGGAAGGTTACTTCGTGGTGAACGGCCTGGCTTTCGATATCACGACCACGGCGAATTTCCTCTCGCCGATTACCATTTGCGTGCACCTGCCGGAAATCGACCAGCCATCCGACTTCAACAACGTGAGCATCCTCCACACGGAAAACGGCCAGCAGGTTGACGTCACCGTCTCGCGCAATTTCGCGACTCGCCGAATCTGCGGCGGCGTTAACAGCTTGAGCCCCTTCTCCGTGGCCATGAGGATTGACCCTGCTCTGCCGCTCATCAATGGAGCCGTGGTGGATTCCACCGGCGCCGGTGTGCCGGACGTTTTGATTGCGCTGAATGGCGAGTCCCAGCTTCAGGCGACCACTGACCCCGAAGGGAAATTCACATTCGGCAACCTCGCCACTGGCAGCAACTACACGGTCACGGCACTCGACTCGCGCTACAGCTTTGTTCCGTCGTCCGCATTCGTCGAAAGCGTCGCGGGCACGAATACACTGGTCTTCACCGCTGTCCCCGTTGCCAGTCCGACTCTGCGCATCGCCCCCGATCTGCAAAATCCCGGCGCGTTCACTCTCACGTGGCCCATCGATTCCTGGCCGTTCGTGCTGGAATCCACTGATTCGCTTGCGACGCCGAACTGGGTTCAGGTGTCCGCCCCTCGCTTCAATGTCGGCAACGATTTTGTGATCGAAGTGAAGCCCGGCGAGGCGATGCGCTACTTCCGCTTGCGACGAGATTGAACACGACGTGCGTGATGGTTTTGGTGTTGTTACTTCGCGCCCACGGCAGCTCAACGGCGGACGACTCGCTCGCGCGCTTTGGTCACGCGCTCGACTGCATCGCGGGTCGTGTTGCCGGTCGCGGTGAGATGCCCCATCTTGCGCCCGATGCGCGCCACAGCTTTGCCGTAAAGATGAAGCTTCACCGCGGGATCCTCGAGTGCGGCCGCCCAATTCGGCTCACCCTTCTGCCAAAGGTGGCCCAGCAGATTGGCCATGGCCGCGGGAGCGCGCAGTTCGGTTGAACCCAGCGGCAGTCCACACACCGCACGCACTTGTTGCTCGAATTGACTGGTCACACACGCATCGATGGTGAGGTGGCCGGAATTGTGCGTGCGCGGGGCGAGTTCGTTCACGAGCAGGCGGCCATCATTCGTCACGAACATCTCAACGGTAAGAAGACCAACCACATCGAGCCTCTCCAGAATGCCGCGCGCCAGTTTCTCGGCTTCGCGCGCGAGCTTTTCGGGAATGGCGGCGGGGGCGAAGGTCACATCAAGAATATGGTTCGAGTGCGAGTTCTCGAAAACCGGAAAGGCTTTGAACTCGCCGCTCAACGTTCGAGCCGCAACGACCGAGACTTCCTTCTCGAAATCGACAAAGGCTTCGTAGATGCCTTCAGCGCCGTTTAACGCCGCGAAGGCCGATGCCATTTCGCTTTCGGCGCGCAACTTGATCTGGCCTTTGCCGTCATAACCGAAGCTCGCCGTCTTGAGCACGGCGGGCAGGCCGAGATCGCGTGCCGCCGTTTGCAGTTCCGTCAGCGAAGTGATGCGTCGGAATGGTGTGACCGGAAATTCATTGTCGTGCAGAAAAGTTTTCTCGCGCAGGCGTTGTTGGGTGATGTGCAGCACGCGACCCGCCGGCCGAACGGAAACAATTTCAGCCACGGCATCCGTCGTGATCGAAAGCACGTTCTCGAATTCGAACGTCACCACGTCCACACCGCGCGCGAATTCTCGGACCTTTTCCAGATCGTCGTAGCGCGCGGTCCATTCCTTGTCCGCGATGTGGCCCGCTGGCGTGTCGTTATCGGGAGAATAAATCTGAATGCGATAGCCCAACTCGCGCGCGGCGATGGCGAACATGCGGCCAAGCTGTCCGCTGCCCAGCACGCCGATGGTTGCGCCCGGCAGGATTGGCGATTGGCGGTTGGCAATTGGCGATGGCCGATTCATGCGCGTTCAGAGCGCGGCGAGAAAACAGGAAAGGCGCGCGAGTGTCAACGTGCCGCCAGCGTCCCGCTGGCCTTCCGAATGCCGGAAGATGCCGCGGCACGTTACGGCACGGTCACGCGATAGAAGCGCATCGCACCCGGCGTGTTCGTAATCACCACGGTCCGGTTGCTCGGCGCGGACGGCAGGCTCTGCAAGTTGAGCCACGCGCCGGTGCTGAGCGAGGTACGGTGCTGCAAAGTATAACTGATGTTGGCGCTGGCGCTGAATTGCAGCCGTGCCGCTGTCGGAGAGGCCAGCGAGATCGCCACGCTCAATTTACTGGCTGCGCTTTGCGGATCAGTGCCGGCCAGATACTCCTGCAGATTCGTCATGCCGTCCTGATCGGGATCGCCGCCCGCGTCGTTCACACCCACGATCAATCCGTGCGCTTGTTCCCAGGCATCAGGCATTCCATCTCCGTCGGAATCAGAACTGCCGGCGGTGCCTGGCTGCGGCGTTGGAATGGCAGCCACCCAATTCGTCGGATCATTTCCGTAACCCGTGTTGCTCACACGCTGCAGCGAACGGCCCGTGCCGTCCGCGTTCGTGGTCCACGGCACGTTGTCCGAGTAAAGAATCCGCTCCACGACGATGTAGGGAACCAATCCGGCGTCCGGGCTGGGCGGAAGTTGCGGAGCGTCCGGTTTCTGCAATTCGATTCGCTCGCCGCCATTGTCCAGCTTGCCCGACCACGGCCCGAGCAGCGAAGCGTTGTTCGACAGTCCGTAGGTGGCCTTGAATGCAGCAGCGTCCGCCGCATTTGTCGCCGGATCAAATCCAACAATCAGCAGCGTGCCTCCCGCCGGAATGGTCGTGCTGGCCGGGAAATCAAAATCGACTCCGCCGCGCAGCCGCCATCGGTTCGTCGGGTAACTCGGATCGAACAGAGAAACACTCGCTGCCGAAGTGTTACGGATTTCCAAGAACTCATCGCGCGTGTTGTCGTTCGTGCCGAGCAACGGCGGGTTGTACATGATTTCCGTGAACACGACCGGCCCGACCAATGGATAGGTGTTGGTCCGTCCTGTGCCCGTGCGGAAGTTTGCGACGTTCGAGGGATTGTCCACGCCGAACGTTCGTTGCTGCATCGCGACGAAGTCCGCCGTGCCCGCGCTGTTCACGTATCGGCCAAAGGAAACTCCATTTGCGGCGGCGTCAAATTCAACGACAGCCCGATAGCCAGTGAGAATTCCATTGCTGTTCGCCATCGAGAGATAAATCTGATCGCCCTTGGCCGAGCTGAGTGAGAAGGGCACGACAGCCGTTTCGGTGCTGTTGAACTGGTACTCATAGAACACAGCGAAGCCGTTCGGCGGCAGAACGGTTCCGAAGGGAATCTGATACCGTTGCGGCTGGCTTTGTGCATCGCTCAACCACCAGCCGCCAATGTTGACGTTGGTGCCGGTCAGGTTGCGCAATTCAATCGCGTCCTCAAACGGCAAATCCGTGTGAGTGAGCGCCTCGTTCACCGCCACGTTGGGAAGCGGCAAATAATTCGCGCTGCCCGGCGAGGCCGTGGTTGGAAATGACATCACGGTGTTCGCACCGTCCGGCAGGCGTCCGATGGAGACGCCTTCGGCCTGGTTCGTAAACGAAATCCCGTCGATGAGCGTCAGGTCGGGCAACGAAATGCCAACGTCTTCCGAAGACGCTCGGAGCGAAAAGCTCACGTGGTCCGCGCCCGCCGTCGTGTTGCCGTCCGCTTTGAATTCCGTCCACGCATTCGTGATCGCGCCAATGAAAGAGAGCCGCGCAATCTGGTGCTTGTTGCGCGTGGTGAGAACATCGGTCAGCCACAATCCGCCCAACGCCACTGGCTGGCTGCCGGGATTATAGATTTCGAAAAAGTCGTCATCGCCCGGCAATGGATTCGCCATCCATTCGTTGACTTTGAGTTGTCGTGGGTCGCCGAGCGTCGCCGCGATGTTCGCGAACCCAATCGTCGGCAACGCGAGGTTCGTGCTGCCGTCCGGCAATCGCGCAATCGAGTAGTCGGGAATCTGTATCCCGAAGATGATCGCGTCGCGCACGCCGCCGCCGTCCGCCGGAGTGTTGAAAAGGTAAACGGCGTCGCCAGTGGTTCTGAGTCCGTAGCCGGTGTTCGTTGTTGAAGCCGGCAAGTCGCTGTCGAACCGGACGCGGAAATAGCCTTGCGCGGAAATGATTGACCCGGCTGGAAAAACCCAGCGGCGAGGGGTCGCGAGCGAATCACTCAAGCTCATGTCGGCCAGGTTCACCGCGTTGCTGGATGGATTGTAAAGCTCGACCCAGTCCGGCGTGGAGCCGTCGGGTTCTTCAGTGCTCGCATTGTCCGCGAGGATTTCGTTGATGACGATTCCGGCCTGCGCCGCCGTGTTGGTGACGATGACTCCCTCGAGCTTCGCCCCCATATAAGCATCGCCTCCGGGCATCGGATTGGGGCGTTGATGCACCTCGACGGCCAGGACGTTTGTTCCAGCGACAGCGTTCGTGAGCGGAAAATTCGGGACCAGGATTTCTGAAGGCTGGCCCGCATTGTTCACCGTCGAACTGGTGGCGTAAAAGACCGGTCCGGGATTCATATTGTAGCGATACGCTTCCTGGCCGTTCACATAAATGACCGCGCCATCGTCGATGTAATGCGCGAGTTGCACAGTGGTGAAGTTCGCATTTGCCGGCAACACGAAGCGTGTGCGGAAGTACCATGTATTGGGAGTAAGACTTATGGTCGTCCTGACCGGCTCACCCGATAGACCGGCGGTGCCGAAAACGCCTTGTCCCGTTGGCCACGCCGAATCGTCGAAACTGGATGCCATCCAGTTGATGCCGTCATAATTGCTCGTCTGGTCGTAAGTCCACACCTGCGGATAAGCGATCAGGCTGACTGTCTGCGGCCCCGGCGGCGCCGCCGGACAGGAATTCATGAATGCCGGAGTCGGAAACGTGAGCGCGCGGTTCGTCAGCGAACCATCCGGGCATCGGCCCATTGAGACGCCACTGTTTTGCGGACCGTACGCAATGCAATCGATGATCTTCAGCGTCGAGGTCAGCAGCGCGATCTCCCCTTGCTCGGATGGAAGCTGAAAATTCGCGTGGTCGGCTTTGTCGGCATCTCCATCCGCAATGAAAACGGCGAAACTGTTGCCGCCCATGAAGCTGAGGTCGGCGATGCGGCTCAATGCGGGCGCGCCAATCGGCGTATCGGTTAGATACAATCCGCCGAGCGCCACCGGCAACGCATCGGGATTGTAGAGTTCCACGAAGTCGCTCTCGCTGGAACTGGAGGTGAGCCACTCGTTGATCTTCAAAGTGCTCTGATTGCCCAGCGCGTGCGCCGAGTTCGCCGCGCCAAAAGTCGGCGTCGTCAGCGCCCAATCGCCGCTCGTCCCTGTGCGGCCAATCGACAGATTGGAAACCTGCCGACCGAACTTCACTACGTCCAAAATCACGTTCCCATTCGTCCCGCGATCGAACAGGTAAAGCTGGTCGCCTTCCGCGGAGAGCGAGAACCCGGTGTGAAACCCGCCAGTGCCATCGTCGTTGTTCGCATAGACAGTGAGATAACCGCCCGCCGCCAGCGCGGTGCCGTTTGGAAACGCGAACTTGTTTGGATCATCCTTGTCGTTGGTCAGGCGCAGGCCGGAAAGGTCCACGCTCGCCGTTCCTTCGTTGAACAGTTCAATCGCGTCCGGGGTCGTCCCGGCGTGATTCACCGCGCCATCATTGATGGCGAGCACCTCGTTCAACCGGACGCGCGGCGTGTTCGTGTTCACAACCCATGTCTTGGAAATCGTCGGCGCATTCGTGCTCTGGAAAATGCCGCCGCTGTTTCTGCCGACGACGTAAACTGTGTTGGTGCTGCCTTGCGGAAGATTCGAAAGAGAAATAGGCGTGGCCATCGGCGTCTCCGCGCTGTAAGCGTCATTGTTCAACTTGAAGCGATAACTGGTGATTGAATCTCCGCCGACCGTCAGCGTGGCCGCACGCAGAGGCGAAGGCGAACGAGGCTCGCCGCTAATCGTCGCCACTGGATTGTTCGTTGCCGGTGGCACCAATCCGCTAATGACGCCCTGCACATAAGACCGTCGCCCATCCATCCACGTCTTCATGCTGCCGATCACTCCCGACGGCACGTAACTCGAGAGCGTTTGATCAATGAGCGAATCGTATTGTGGTTTTGAAAACGTGGTGTCCAGAAGGTCCTGCAAAATGCGGTAGTAAAGCGCTTCGAATTCCGGCTGGTGCATGAACCAGTTCATAGCACGCCACGAACCTTCAGAATCACCAGAGATCGGACAGCAGGTGGCGCGGAAAATATCCGAACTCGTTCCCATGGAACCGCCCTGCCCCAGAATCTGATCCAGGTCGTGATAGAGCAGAATGAAACGCGGATCGTCCACGCCGCGATACATGAAGTAGTCGTCGTTGTTGCCGGTGTTGAGACCAGACTCGTTGTTGCCCATCAGGTTCATGACCGCGAGATGCCGCAGCCATTGCTCGACGTTCACGACGGCGCGCGCGCGGTCCGACGTGAAGAGACCCGTTTGATTCTCTCCCATGACCTCCAACATCCCGATCATATCGGCCCAGTCATCTTCGCTGCTGTTCGACTGCTTGACGTAGGTCCGCTTGTACTGGGCGACGTCGGTGCCCCGATAATCAAAGTTTGGATACGGGCTGGGCGGCAGATCGCGCACCACTTTGTAAACATTGCCGCCGCCATCAGTCGGGAAATGGAGGTCGGCCCACTCGCTGCCGAGGTCCTCGTTGGCCGCGTAATGATTGTATTGCGGCACGCCGCCGGGTCCCGTGCCTCCGTTGATTCGCAATTGCACCGCGCGTGAGTTGGCGCCGCTCGCGCCTGATTTCTGTGCCAGCGTCGAACCAAAATGCTGCGCGTACGTGACACGCGCGTTCAGGTTCAACGCGGTCAATCCCTTCCAGGGCCGATCAGAGACAAAGCTGAGCCGGTAATTGTGCGGATTTCCAAAACGGCTTCCATGACCGCGATTGCGGACGCTGCCGAGATACCGAGTCAACGTTTCAACGCCGTCTATGCTGATGAACGTCATGTTCATCGCCGCGTCGCTATTCGGCGCGCCGTTCAACATGTTGCCCAGTTCCGTGACCTCCGCCGTCGTGAGGACCATTTTGTAGAGCGGCGCCGTGCCCGTATAAACAGCGTCATCCACCTGGAACAATGCATTGGCGATTTGCCCCGTCGTTCCGCCGCCATCGAGCGCCGCAATCGCCGGCGCGGGCCAGGTGCGCGTGTTCCCCTGCCCGTCCGCGGCTTCGACATAGAACTCGATCACCGAACCGCTGGCCTGCGCTGGAATCGTTGCGGCGTAAATGCCATCACCCGGCAAACCATCGCCATGCGCGCCGTCATCGAACATCGTGCTGCTGCCAAACGCCGGGGGTGACGCGCTATCGACACGCCAGCGCAACGCAACCGTAACACCGGAGGCAGACTCATTGACGATGCGGGCAGTAATGCTGATGGAGTTCGTTGAGCGCGGCACGACCGGGAAGTGCGCCACGTCGAGGATCATCGGCGCGATGTTCGCGCTCGCGACGGAATTGGCGCCGCCCGGAGTTCCGTCAACTGGAACGCTCTCTGTCCAATTCTGGCCGTGCTCGTTGGGCAAAGCAGAATTAATCAGTTCCAAAGATTTTCCAAAGCCATCTGCCTCAGAGTACCACGTCCAGCCGCGATACCCGCCGTCATTCAGGCCACGCGCGCGCCGGGCCCAATCTCCCTCATCCGCATACTGAACGAAATCCACCCGGTCGCCCGCGGCATTCTCCAACTCAATCGAGTTGCGCGTATTGCTGAGAATGTTTTCCAAATTCGTGATCGCAGTGCCGGTCAGGTTCGTCGTACGTTGCACCGCGAAGTCCCCGACGACGTTCGGCACCGCCGGGTACTTGCTCGTGAAAGTCACGCGATGCGCGGCCACGATGAGGTAGCTTGACGCGTTGATGACGGCGTTGCTCGGAAAGATAAACTCGACCCCCCCCTTCAAGGCCCAGCCCGCAAGACTCACGTTCGTCGTGCCGCGGTTGTACAGTTCGATGTATTCCTCCCGCGGATCGTGCGACGCGGGATGATACATAATCTCGTTGATGACGACGTTTTGCCCGCGCGCCAGCGATGCACAGATCGCAAGCGCAAATGCGAGCAGCAGCCGCATGGAGGGTGCGGCAAACCGAGGTTTGGAACACATCATAATCTTCGGGCTTAGTTTCGTAAAAGTGGCCCAACTGTCACAATTTGTCGAAAAATGAGTGAGGAGAAGGCTGGCCGCGTCATTCAAGGGCGCTGCGGCGTGACGAGCCGGAAGAACATTTTCCCGCCGACGGTACCGTTCGTGATCGTCACAAGCCGCGGGCGCGATACCAAAGGCACGTCACTTATCCTTGTCCACGTTCCAGTCGTGAGGTCGTCCGTGGCCTCGACTGAGTAAGTGCGTTCAGAGTCCGCCCAGAATTTAAGGCGGGCCACGCCGTTGGTGAGCACGAGCGATTGGAGCGCGGGATGGCTCGGCGCCATGATGGAACCAACGGGGAAATGAGTTCCCATGTCCTGGCCGTTGAGGCCAGCGCCGCGCGCGGGGGAATTCATTGCGAGCCGATAATCCCCGGCACTGGCATTCACGAACAACGGGTCGGCACTGATGTTGCCAGCGCCCGGCCAGTTGGTTTGCCACAAGTCGCTGTAGCTCACTGTGATCGTTCCGCCATCCAGCACCTGGATGCTTCCGTTCGTGGTTTCCCAGAGAATGTTGTTGAAGCAGTTCGTGACGATGCCGGAGCCGGTGCCGCCGATTTTGTTGTAGAGGCGAAAACCGATGTCGCAGTTCACGATGGTGTTGTTGAAAAGGCCCGCCGTCGAAGAGTCCTTCACGCCCACTCCCCAGAGACAGCGGTACATAAAACAATTCGTCACGATGGTGTTCGTCGATCCCTCTCCAATCGAAACCCCTTTGTCGAAAGGAAAGTCGTACATGAGGCAGCTATCAATCAATACACCTGATGATGTCGCCGCGCCGTCGTTGCCCACGTCGATGGCATCGATGTTCGTGGCGGTGCCATGCCGGAATGTGCAACGGCGCACGACACAACCCGGCAGCGCCGCGTCGAAATCAAAAGCATCGCCCCTCATGTCCTCGAACACGCAGTCTTCAACCACCACGATGCCATGCCGCCAAAGCGTCTCGTGAAAGTTGCGCATGAAACAGCGCCTCAGTGTGGTAGGCGCTGCGAAATGCGTGAGAACGAGCGGCTGATTGAAAATTGTCGTCGCGCCTTGCTGGAAAAAGTCGTGGAAGTAACTGTCCTCCAGCAACGCAGCAGCCCCGAAGTAAACCGTCGTCTGGCCGCCGGAAATATCCGCGTGGCGCACCACGAGCAAAGCGTTGCTGCCTTCCGCACGCAATTCCCCCCAGTTGTTCGTCCCGTTCCAGCGTTGCAGCGTCACGAGATTATCTTCCGCGCCTTCAATGTGAATCGCCCCGCCAGCTCGCGCGGTGATCGATACGTTGTTCGTCAGATTCACGACCGCGCCCGCCTCGATGGTGAGCGTGATGTTCGTGGGAACGATGACATTGGAAAGCACCAGCACCGTCCCGGACCAGGTCGTGTTGCTCGTCAAAATGCCACCCGCAAGAGTCGCCGGGCTTTGCACGAGGCCTCGCGCGAGATTTGAAAACTCCGAGCGACCGGATGAATTGAGAGCGCGAACGCGATAATAGTAAGGCTGGCCCACCAGCGCGGTCGTATCAACGTATGTCGTAATGTTTGCCGCGCGAGTGCTGACGGTTTGCCAGTTCACACGGTTGGTTGAACGCTGCACCAGCACACCGTCCTCGTTGGCCGCGGTGTCCTGCCATGTCAGCAGAATTTGATTCGAGGACGCAATCGTTGCCAATCGCGCGGGCACGGACGGAATTCCACCGACGGGAAAATGTGTTCCCATGTCTTCGCCGCCAAAGCCTGAACCGATCGCGGGCGAGCCAGATGCGAGGCGGTAATCTCCCGCCGCGGCATTTGCAAAGAGTGGATCGGCGGAAATGTTCCCGGCGCCTGGAAAGTTCGTTCCCTCGATGTCACTGAACTCGATGGCGATCGCGGATGTGTTCGAGATGGCGACGTTGTTCGTGTTGCCCCAAACGATCAGGTTCGTCGCGGAGGCAAAGGCGGGACCGGGATTATCGCGCAGGAAAACGCCATTGGAGCACGCGGCCACGGTAGTGTTGTAGAAAACGCAGTTCGACGACGAGTAGGCCGAAATGCCAATTCCGCATTTATAGATGAGCGAATCGCGAATCACCGTGCCGCTCGCACCGCCGATGGAGACGCCCTTGTCCGGAAAATTGTAAATCAAACAGTTCTCCACCGTGCCGGCGCCAGGCCCGAAGTCGATACCGTCGGCATTGGAGTTGTTCGGATCGGCATTGCGCAACGTGGTGCGCCGCACGACAAGCGGAGAATTGGTGGCCTTGATGTCCATGCCATCGACCAGAAATCCTTCGAGGAGGCAATCCTCGACCAACACCGGCGTGTTTTGCGAATCACCTTCCGCGAAACGCGTCATGTAAACGCGGCGCATGGTGAGACTCGCACCATTCACAGCTTCAATCACTTCGCGCGATAAGTCCGGCAAATCGCGAATCGTCATGTCTTCGAGTAGAAGCGTTCCGCCATTCATCAATCGGACCTGGCCGGAAACCACGTCTGCATTTCGAATCGTCAGCGACGAGTTCGTGCCGCTCGCCGTCAAGCCGCCCCAGGCGTTACTGCTGGTGGGCAAAAAATAAGCCCGCGTCAATTCACTGCCGACCGACGTGATGGAGCTGTTCGTGAGCGCCGTGATTGACACACCCGGCGAAAGAATGACGACGGCGTCTAAACCGATCTCCAGTGTCGCGCCGTTCGCGACGAGAACATTGTTCGTGACATGGATGACTTCGTTGCGGTTCGTCCAGGAAGTGTTGACGGACAGAGTTCCTCCAACGTTGACCGTATTCACTTCGTAAACCACGTCCTGAATCAGGTTCGTCAAAATCTGGCCGGTCGCGTCGTGGGCTGCGATGTAGAGCCGATTGAAACCAGGCAAGAACGATTGTGTTTTGCTCCACGTTCCGTCCGCGGCATTGAACGCGGCGTCGTCGGCATTCACCGTCACGCGAGTGGAGCCAGCAATCGTATTGGAACCGATGATTGTCAGAGCATTCGAGGTCGTGAGCACATACATGCCATTGTTCACAATGCCGCCGCTCGTGTCGCCACTGACCGCGAGATCAGGAACGAGAACAAAGTCAGTGCTGCCGCCCGGTCGATTCAAACCGATGATGGCCAGCACGTGCGGGCCGGGGGCGAGCCGCCCGCCGATCGCGCCAAGATCATACGTCACAGCCGGCTGTGGAGAATTGTTCGGATTGCCCGTTGAGCATTCGTGCGACGTGGAGGCGGAGGCCGTGTTCAACGGTTCAGAACCGACTGCTCCGACGACGTTCGAACGCACGAGTTCCACTCCATCGAGATACGCCACGAAGCCGTCGTCCCAATCCATCGTCAGCAGCAGATGACGGGTCGCGTCGATCGTGTTTGTCACGTCAAACGTTTTGCGGATGAACAACGTCGTGTAGCCAACCGCAAACATGTCCGCTAACACCGTCCGGCAATTATTTGTTTCCGGGGCATAGTCGTTGGAATAGCCAAAGCCACCCGGACTCACCGTCCAGGTTCCATCAAGCGAAGCATCCTCATTCGTCCGCCATCCGGTCTGTGGCGCGTTGGTGCCTTTGTGGTAAAACCAGTTATCGCCGTGGCTCACGAGCGGCGCGGGTGCCGCCGGCTGAGATCCTAACTGAACGGTGAAAACTCCATTTTGCGCGCCGGCGTGAAATGCCGCGAGCAACGCGGTTGAAATTCCGAGCGTACGTACAAGCCAGGGACGGAATAGCTTAATCATTGAGTGCGCGGAATATCGCAGAAATCCGCGGACTGACAACCGAAGACACGGCTGATTTGGGAAACAAAATGATGGTGGGTTGGCAGGGACTCGAACCCTGGACCAATGCCTTAAAAGGG
>JGI10216J12902_100583786_pt1 | contig 48694 bp, 63 predicted proteins | sample KanNatreferecore_FD_12902 | JGI IMG/M metagenome (IMG submission 12902)
TGAACCCTCTTACCCCCTGGCGTTCCAGCAGGAAGCTCGGGTTCACCACCTCAGGATTGGCACTCCGCCGGTAGAGCTCGAAGCTCTTCGGCTCGGAGATCGAGAATTCCCCACCCTGCTTCCAAGTAGGGTTCTCCGCCAGCATTTGGCTAGCATTCTTCTGAGCAAGCTTTCGATTGACCCCTGATGCTATTCCCTGAAGAGCCCCGCCCTCATCAACCAAGAGAATGCGGGTATCCCCTTCCCAGGTTCGGCTGAGCCCATAATGCCCAGGCATCCACTTCGTGGGAGTCTTTCCAACCGCCTGCTCCGTCTTATTGATACTGGTAGTAACCACCTGGTCGATCTTCGCCAGCTCTTCCGCGAAACGCCTCACCTCTGGGGAGATTTTCCCTTCCGCCTGCAGCTTCGGCAGGTCGTCTACCGGGACCTGGTTCCGCCAGATGTAGTGGAATTCCTTCTGGAAGGTTTCCTCTGGGATCGCGTTCACCAGGTCTCTCACCGGAGCTGTTCCAACACCTTCTCTGGTATTTGAAAGGCTCTTAAAGAGGAGGTTCTTCCCAACCGGAACCTTCACCACCCCGTTCATCAGCTCCTGCGTAAAGGTCTCCGCTGCATCGTAGGCTACCTTGGTAGCATTCACGATCCAGTTCCCGCGCCAGCTCTTCTTAAACTGGTGCATGCGCGGAGCCATGTATTCTTTCAGAGTCTCCCCCAGCCGGGCAGAGAATTCATTCTGCGGCCCTCGGAGCCCTTCCGGCCGAAGCTTATCCACCAGCTGGCCTACCTTCGAAGGGGAGCCCAGGGCTTGGTAGTTCCTTATCGGGAAGGCTTCCATCCAGGCCTTTAGCGTATTATAAACCTGCCCGCCGTCCACCGCCAGCTTGCTCTCCGGTATCCAGCTGTTCTTATGAACAATAGCATCCGCCCACTTCTTCGCGTCTGAGATGAAGGTTCCAGGCTGGTCGGTCTTGAGCAAGAGCCACTTATCCTCCGGCGTTCCCTTCCCGAGTTCTCCCTGGTACTTCTTCGCCAGGACGAACATGCCATCGTCGGCCTCCCTGGCCAACAGCCACCCGTCTCCCACAGTCTGCATGTTCTTCCCAAGCATCCCATCCACCGCATAGGATGCGTTCCGAGCAGTCTCCTTGGTCTGGTTGAAGCTAATCGTTCGGAAGTACTGTCCATTAGGCTCGAAGCCATCTGGCAGGCCAGCGATCTTCGCCTCTTGCCTCCAGCCTGCTTCGGTCAGGAACCCATTCTCACTGGTCTGGGCGAAGCGCCGGCTCTGCACTGTTCCTTCCTCACTCTTCGGATGGAAGAGCCGATTGAGTTGCCTCTCCAGATCAGGGGTGTTGGCCTCCCGCTCGATGTTCTTGTCCAGGGTGGCGACGTACTTCTGGGAGTAGGGAAGGGTCTCCGCTCTGATCTTCACCAGGGTGTCATTCAGGGCCATCATCGCCCGGTCTTTTGCCTCCCCTTGGAGGGTTCCGTCAGAGATCATCTCCGCCATCTTGCGGGCCTGGAGAGGCAGCGGCGAAGCAATGTCCAGGCCTGGGAAAAGGCTCGGCAGTTTAGCCTCCCTAGTCCCAGCTGCAGCAATGCCGTGTAGCACCCCTCCAATGCCACTCCCAATGGCCAGATTAAGTGTCGTCTCCCCGAGCATATCCCCAAACGACTTATCCCCCGCCACCTGCGAGACAGCCAACCTGCCAGCCTCAAGCGGCGCAAAGCGCGCTGCTTCCTGAGTAGCTCCGGTGATGAAAGGCCTCTTGCTGATGTCACCTATCGACTCCACTGCCTTATCAAATCGACTGAGCGCCTTCGTCGCCTTGAACCAGCCGGTGTAAGGCACCGCCATGCCAGCGACTTCCGAGAGAAACCCTCCCACCGGATTGTCCTGCCGATAGGTAAGAGTATCGGTAGAGGGAGTAATCCCAATCATCTCTGGGATACTTTCCGCCGTACTCTGCAGGAACCCTGTCACCCACTCATAGGCGCCAGAGCCTGGAGTAAGGGGCTGAAAGTCGAATGGGGTATTATCTGCCACCTTGTGCTCCTATAGAGAGCTGGGCTGCCAAGTTCCCACTCCTCGCCAGAAGGTTCAGCGCCTGTTGCCACTGCGCTGGATTGGCTTGGAGCTTATTAAAGATACTCGAGGCGACGATGTTGTTCACTTCCCTCAGCTGATCCTCCGGCTTCATGCCAGGGGCACTTCGGTTCAGCTGCTGGATAGCATCTTTCTGGAACTTGTCAAAGTCCGGGCCAAATAGCCTCCCATTCCCACTCCTCACCGCATGGCGAATAGCCTGCTGACGGACCAGGGCCATCGCGGCCTCGGGGCTCCCCCCAGCAGACTTCATGATCGAGTCCAGCTCGATGCTCTGAGCGGGAATACCGGAAGGGTCCAGCAAGTTCATGGCCGTAGCCATGTTCTTCAAGTCCTCTGCCTTGTCGAAGATGCTCTTCGGATGGACTGTGAGCTTCATCGAGTTGGTGCTAGGATCGTACTGCTGGATGGTGAGGCCGTTGGTGTCAGACTTGATCTGCGGCATGAGGGCGGACCTCTCCCCCACCTTCCACTTGTATTCGTTCTCCATATTCTGCACAGTATTTTCGTAGGTCCGCTTCGCATTTTGGAAGGAGACCTCGTCGATCAGCTGCTGCTGTCGGCCTTGGGTCTCGGTGATGTGCTGCTCGTTCCCCGCGCGAGTCGTAGCGTAATTCCGCTGAGCGGCCTCGTGTTCCAGCTGCTGCTTAAAGTTGAACTTGGTTCCCTCTGTGGCGCCCTGTGCTGCGCCTGCACCAGCCCCAGCTAAGGCAGAAGCGAAACTCCCTGGCCTGGTGGCATCCACCCCACCTGCTCCAGCCGCAGCCCGGCTCAGCACATCATTGGTCAGCATGGTCTCCAGCGCCCTCTGATCCAAGGGCTTCGGCGCGGCCTTGTCCAGCCAACCCCGAGTGGCAGAATAATCCAGCTGCCCTGGAACCGCCTGGGAGGGCGGCCGTGGGAGTTCCGGCGGGCGAGGGGTAGCGGAGGTATCCGTAACCCTCCGCATATGGTCAATCACCTGGCCAACGTTCCGTCCGCTCAGCACCTCTGGATTGGACCTGATTGCGTCAGCTGAGAGGAGTTCCGAGACCGGAGTGTTAGGGTTGGCTCTCAGGAGTTTCTTCGCTCCATCTGGCCCGAGGAAGTGGCTCAGGGAGAGGGTCACATCATCGACCGGCAGGTCCGCAGCTGCCAGCTGGCCCCTGTTATACTCCCTATACCAATCTGTCGCCTCTTCTCCAAGATCCTTCTTCAGCGATCTATTCAATGCTTTCCGATCTCTTCCGCTGGAAGAAGTAACTTGTTCGTGCAGGTCCGGGTAGCGGTCCTTGAGAAACATCTCAAAGGTACCGTCAACGAATTGCCCTGGCCCGCTAGCAGTAGACCTTGGGTTATCCCCCGTCCCTTCGAAGTTGGTAAGATAGCGCTGGAACCCAGGGGTACGGCCTGCCGGAGGCTTCGCCCCTCCAAGGGGAATGGAGTAACTCTGCGGAGCCCCTGGACCACTCGCCCGAAAGCCGGTTCTGGGAACCGCTGGCACCCCACCTAGCGCCGCAGGATCAGCCGGAGCAGGTGCTGGAGCAGCCGGCTTGCCCACCAGCGGGTTGATATAGTTCGCCGCTGCGTAGACGTTCTGCGGCATGTTCAGGGTGCTGGAGGCCAGGCTCCGAAGGAAATTGTTGATAGGGTTCCCATCCGGGACTGGCGGGAACATCTCACTCCCTGGCACCTGAGCCGGGAAAAGTCCCTGCGCTGCACCTGCCCAAGCTTTCCCCGGAGCTCCTGGCGCTGTGAGCGGGGCTCCTGCCATAAGGGGGCTAATCGGTGCCACAGGCCCCTGGGCCGGGTCCGCCTGCCATTGCTGATAGTCAGCCCCGCCCGTGAAGATGCTCCCCAGGTCTCTCCAGGTAAGCGGGCGATACTTCCCAGGCTCTTTCGCCTGGAGTTGTTCGAGGAGGGTTGGCATGGGGATGCTCCTTACTTAGTGAAGATACTTCCCAGGGTCTTCCCTGCGGAGATGATGCCTGGTAGGGCGGTAGCCCCGCCGGAAAGGAGGCTTAGCCCGCCAAGACCGCCTTGCAGTAGCATGGTAGCCATATCCGGTGCAGGGGTGGTGGTCTCGGTGACTCCGGTCATGTTGGAGTTCCTGAACCCACCAGCGGTGAGAAGGTTGGCGAACTCATTCAAGCCAGCCCAAGGACTGATTTGATTCCCTTGCCACTTCTTCAGCTCATTATCCAGCACCGTCTGGTCCCACTGCTGCTCTTGCGTCCCAGCCAGACCAGTGGTCATCGCCGGTTGCTTGGCCAGCTCATTCGCCGCTGCATACATTGGTGCAGCGTAGGGGGTCATACCAGCTCCGATCCCGTAGTAGGAAGAGGCTAGGCCGGTAGTGGCTCGACCAGCCGCCTCAGTAGCGGTACGAATGGCGCGCTCTTCCGCCTTGTCCTGAGCCCCGCCGCCATAGGCCCCGGTGGCAATGCCTCTATCATGAATAGCAGGCAGCCATCTTTCATTCAGCTCTGTAGTAATTGGAGCCACCGCTGCGCTTGCAGCATTCCTAAAGAGCGGGTTATTCGCCACATCTAGGAATTCCCCGCCAGCTATCCTATCCGCCATAGCCCTGAGGCTAGGCACTCCAGCATCCATTCCCCCTGCTGCGGTCTTCAGCATATCCACGCCAGTCCGCTGGGCGACAGTAGGCGCGGCGAAGTAGTCTCCTCCGAAAGGAGTTGAGTTCGTCGCATCAACCGCCGCAGCGCCTCGAGCGTAGAGGTCTGGGAAGTATTCCGCAGCCGGACCGTAAGGAGTGACAGAAGTGTTCTGTCGCTGGTTCTGCGTCGTGGTCTTGGGGCTCATTTCAGATCTCCTCGCTCCACAGAGTCGGCCCTGGTTTTCCCTTGGTATGGGTTCGATACAGCTTCTCGATACCCTTCCTGTGCACCCAGCCAACTATCTTACTTGCCCCGCAAGAGGCGGCGATTAAACGAATCTGGCGATAGGCTTCAGGAAAATGTTTGATTAGCCCTTTCCCTGCGAACCCCTCCACATGGAGTTCATCTCCTATCTTAGCCAGAACTATGATCCCTTCTGCCTCGCCAGAGATACGATGAATAGCACATTCCCCTGCTAGGGCCTTCTGCACCCACTCCAGCGGGCTGACCAGCTTTTCACCGGCTATAACTAGCCACTTAACATCGTTCTCCTCAAGGGAGGACATCTGGGAAAGAGGGAGGAATTCTATCTTCATCCTGTTATCGTTGTCCAGTAGGGGAGCCAGATGGCAGTCGTGCCGACGTACATCTTGATGAAGCCGACCGAGTCCCGATTGGTTGCCCCCTTCAGCTTAACCGTGCCAACTCCAGTGCTGTTAGCTGAGGTGTTGGCCGCCCCTGTGAGAGTGTTGCGTGAAGCTGCTCCGCCGATGTCTCCGCCCACTCTGATCTCATTCGCAGCGAGGTCCAAGCGGGAGGCATTCAAGTTAGCAAAGGCCGTTCCACCCCCGCTCCTTTGCAGGAAGGAATGGGTGGTGTTCTGGTAGTAGTTGGTTGTGTCTCCATTGCCGAGGAGAATAGCGTTGGTTCCACCTATATCTCGAAGAGCATGATAGCCACCGGTAGAGACGACTACAAAGTTAGCTCCAATGCTGTAGCCAGAAGCGCTGATTAGCGCTGGAGTCGTCTGACCGATAGGGGTATTGTCAATAGCACCACCGGTGATTGCAACTGCGTTCGCGTTTTGAGTTGCAATCGTGCCCAGGGCGAAAGCTGTCCGGCCTGCCGCTGCATCAGCCAGGTTCAGCATTCCCCTGCCGAAGGCAGTAGAAGGCGCCAGCGTAGCTGTTCCTGCCCCGGTGAAGTACGGGAATTGGTTCGCTGCACTAACCAGCCCGGCTAAGGCGCTAAGCTCCGCATCTAAAGGCTGGAACCCAGCTGCTACGAAAGCGGTAGTCGCAAAGCGGGTATCTGCAGTTCCAGGCGCTGCCGTGATCCCGCGAACTATTCCAGAGAAGAGACTCGACCCGTCGATATTCATCTGCATGACAGCAATGTTATTCGACGTGAAGTATATGGTGTGGGAGGACTGGATGTAGAAGGCCCCCACCCCATTGGCTACCAACCTCCCAGTCACCCCATTGGCAACCAGGTCCAACTCCATTCGCCCTGTCATATGCGGGTAGGTGTTGAAGAACCCTACGCTGGCCGCACCGTCAACCTCATCCTGGAGTTGAAGGGTTCGGAAAAGTCCACTCCCTCCGGTTATAGCAACTGCATTAGCGTTCTGCAGCGCCATGGTGCCAAGGCCGAGGGCGGAGATAACTCCCGCTGCATCGTTCTGGCTGAGGATCTCCCTCCCTTTCGCAGTCAGCGGAGTGGTGGAGAAGGTGTTAACGTTGGAGTAGTAGGGGAAGGTATCACTGGCCCCTGCCTGCCCTGCTAGGCTTAGCAGCACTGGGCTGAAAGCCTGCACATCCGCCCCAGGCCGAAGCTCCAGGTTCACCTGCGCCGCCGCTGGTGAGCTTGCCCCTGTCCCACCCAGGTCCACCCGGATCGGGAACTCGAGCCCAATATCCCCAGCTGCCACTTCCAGCTGGCTCACCCTATTCGCCAGAGCCTGCTGTTCTGTCTGCTGCTGTTCCAAGGCAAAGAGGAGCCGTCCAGCCCAGGACTGCGTATCCCCTCCATACCTTGGCCAGGCAATCGTCATAGAACTGGCCCTGCCGTTTCGCCGTAGAGTTTAAGGCTGGTAATCCTAATATCCTCTAAAACCTGCAGTTCCATTGCTATGTAGATACTCTCCCGGAAAGGGATCGGAACGCGAGGGGTTAAGGGAAGCCAGGGGGTCCATTCCAGGCTAGCCATGGTGGGAGTGTCAGTGAAGCCGAAGCGGACCTCCCCAACTGGGATGGTTCCTCCCACCAGAAGGAAGTCCCAGAGGGTGTAGAAGGCTGGATCGGGGGAGTAGAGATGAGAGGCCAGGACAATATCCGGCATCTTGGTCCCTGGGACAGAAGCGAAATAAACGCCGTCTGGCATGCCGATGATAGGATTATCGAACACGACTCGCTCGGCCGCTGCAGAGAAGCTATCCCCGATGAAGGTAATCTGCTTATCAGCTGACCCCAGGTTCCGCGCTGCGTCAATCCCCAGGTTAACCGTTCCTCCCGCTGCCAAGGGCAGGCTCCAGACCACCATCTTCAGCCGCTCATCATGGTAGCCAACAACTTCCTCCCCCTTACTCCAATCCACGCTCTCTTGCAGGAAGCTATCCACCGCTGGCCTGTCTACATAAACGACAGAAGTCCCATCCGTCTGGTACACCCCACCCTTCCCAATTCCAAAGTTGAATCGATCGAGCGATACAACACTCCGAGTTCCGACCGCACCCACTCCTTGCAGTCCTTGGGTGGGCCTGCCGAATACTTCATCTCCTCCGATGAATTGTACGATCTGCATGGCTTCTCGGGAGTAAACCGCGTGAGTGGCTCCGAGATTGGCAACTGCCATGACTTCCGAGTCCAGGTCCCGGAAGGGGAGGAAGTTAGCCCGGCTATCTTCCGGCGCTGGGTCCCACTGCTCTGGGTTAGAGGTATCGCTCCAATGCATCCCGGCAGGATAGACGTCAGTGGAGTAAGCAATGACGTGCTCGCCAAGCTTCTTAAGTATCTTCGCGCGGGAAAACTGCCCGACGCCAATAGGGACAAAGGCGCCAGTGTTTCGCCAAATTCTTGGCTGGGTGATGCCATCTGTAACCAGGAGGAAATTGCCGAAGGGCTCCAGCCAGTAGGTTCCACCTGGGGAAAGGGAGTCGATAGCGGTTTGATCCACTCCGTTCCAGTAGTAGATATTGGCGCCGTCTTCATAGTAAATCCTCTTCTCCCCCTCTACAAAGGCCTGGGTGATAGCCTTCGGCCCGCCAGCTATCGTGCTGAATTGCTTCACCCTGCCCAGGATCTTCTCCACCCCCAGTTCCTTAAACCAAGCGTTCCTCCCATCCTTCCAAGGCATTCCTGCCGAAGGGTCTGCCGATGGGAAGAAGCCTGAATTCAGGCCCTTAGCTGCGGTGAGGTCGAGGAGAAGCTTTGGCATCAGATATGGATGAAGATGTTGGTGACAATGGTAGGCTGCACGTTCCGATGCACTGCATCAGTTCCCGCAGCGGCGGAAGTCAGGGCGATGTTGTGAGTGTGGTCAGGGGCGGCTGTCATCGGCACAGCCATGATGACGTCGGGCAAGCCAGCACCTGCTGAGTAGTCCTGCACTACGTTGGTGACTGACTGGCTCGGCGCCTCGATGATCTTAGTCGCTGCGCCGGTAGTGTGGTTATGCGTGCCACCAGCAGCAGTAGCGCCATTGACAGCATGAGTATGAATAGGCAGCTCAGCAATGGTGAGAAGATGGCTTTGAGAGCCACCTGCCTGGCCCAGGATCGTTCCATCAATCCCACTCACCCCGGAGGTCAGCCGATTGGCTCCAACGCCTCCCATATTGTCCGCTCCGGCAATCACTCGCCCTCTGCCATCCATGATGTTGAAGGTGGTAGCACCGTCACCTGCTCCGAACTTGGTCCCTACCACCGCGAAGAGCTTATCATAGGTAGTCCGGCTGATCGCTCTCCCATCGCAAAGCAGCCAGGTCCCATGGTCGGCTGTCTGCATGGAGTGCTTAAGGTCCCCAGCATAGCCATCATCGTTGGTCTGGCCGTGGAGGAGGAAGCTATCGGTAGAGGCCTGGTAGGTGAGCCGAACGGGCATGAAAGCCCGGAGATAGTTTTGCTGGATGTTCAGCGTAGCATGGTTCTGAATTGGCTTTGCTGCAAGCGCATTCACCTGCAGCGTTGGGTTCTTCCCATTGGTGACATGAGGCCGGATGGTTAAGACCAGGCCATCAGCCAAGACCAGGCCGGTTTGATTGGTCGCTACTGTGTAAGCGGTGGAACTGCCTCCCGTGACCAGCCCGGTGTCATCGTTGAAGCGGGCGGTGGCCAGGCCAGCGGTGGCGTCTACATACCCCTTGGTCGCAGCATGGTCGGTGACAGTGGGAGCGGCCAAGCGAAGTATCCGCCTGGTAGTTCCCATGTCGATGTCACCTGTCATCGTGCCGCCGCTCTTGGCCAAGAGGCCGTCGAGAAGGCTCTCCACCCACGACCGATTAGCTGCCTCGTTCGCTCCTCCAGGAGCTCCAGCCAGCACCAGCGGCCCGCTCAGGTTCCCGCCAGTCAATCGGAGGAAGTTCGCTCCGAGCAGCAGGTCCACATCGAAGAAGCTCTCCATGAAGCTGGTAAGCAGCTCTGCTGTCAGTACACATTGCACCTGGGTGCCAGCAGGCCAGGCGAAGGCACTTGTCCCCTCCTTCGCCCGCTCAATCTCCACCACCCCGCTCAGCGGGTTGTTCACCACATCCAGAATCTCTGGCGCGTTCTGCCCATCCCATAGGGTCAGCCTGACCGCTTCCCCTTCCTCCAGGGTCCCCATCAGCACCGCCGCTGCTTCCGGCACCTCCATAGCGGTGCTGCCAGCGGTTATGCCGGTGACCAGCTCGGTGTTGAGGAAGTTTACAAACTTAAAAACTTCTGCCATCATCCCTACGGCAAGAGAATTGCGCCGCCCTCTGTATAGAGTGGATTGCCTTCTTCATCAACCAGGGCTCCATACAGGAACCCCTCTTCGCTTCTCTCCAGCCTGCTATCCAGCGCCAGGCTCCCCCCGATCGGCTGCAGGCCCAAGGGGAAGATCCTCTCCGCCATGAATAGCGGATGAGCACTAGCGCCGCCTGGCTGGAGCTCCAGGCTAACTCTTCCGTCCAGCTCATTCTGCCGATTGGTCTTCCAATCAGCTAGGGAGGTACGGAATGTAAGCCATTGCGTCGTCAGTGCCACCATAGGCTAGCTCATCCTCTGATCGAGTGAGGGTGTTCAGCGCCTCGTCTCGTAGGATCTTGTAAGCCTCAAAGACTCTTCCATCACGCATATGAGCGGAGAGCATCATGAGCACTTGATACATCATGACATCTGACGCTGTCTGCAGCAAGGGATGAGTCTCGCTGACTTCCGTCGGCCACTCGGTGTAGCAGTCGAAGAGGGCTTCGCCTACCAAGGGTTCCCCTGGGACGTTCTCCAGCACGATGGTGTGGTTCCCAGCTAGCCAGTAGCCTTGGCTCTCCCCCACCGTTACCGAGGTGAAGTCCCTCGGGGAGGCCCTCTTCAGATAGGTATACTCCCCAGTGGAGGAGATCATCCTCACGAAGGAGATCTTCTTCACCGCCTGATTGCTCTGCAGGGGGATCGTTCTGATCCCCTGCTCCACCTGGAGCACTCTAACCTGCTCCATATACTTGAAGGAATAGTTCCGCTCCATCCACTGGCAAGCCATCTTCGCCAGCCCAGGGATCACAGTGTCCAAGGTATCTCCACGCTTCACACTAAGGGAAACGATGGAGTGGAACTCTCCTAGCAGCATGTCCGGTTCCTTTGTTGGGCGAAAGGACCGGGTAGCCCCGATCCCTTCCCCTTCCCTAGCCGGCTTAGGAGTCGGTCGTGCCGCCCCTGATCCCGGTGAAGATGGTGTGGGAGAGAGCGTGATGGACTTCGATCCCGCACTCACCCAAGTAGCCGGACTTCATTCCATCCAGCCCATTCGCCTGGAGGTCCTTCTCGTAGTGGAGGTCTGACTCCACCAGATACCGGTACTCCAGGTTCGCCATGTCCAGGATGTAGAGGTTGTTGGCGATGGAGGGGTAGAAGGTGCCCAAGCTGTGCACCCCGCCCTGCATCTGGTTGAAGAGGGGATGGACCTTCATCACCAGCTCCCCGAAAGGAGTGGTAATTCGAGTCACCGCCATCCCGTACTCTTTCATCCCGTTCTGGATGTTCCAGGTGGAGTTCTTCCGGATCGCCTGCTGGAGCGCCAGGAGAGAGAAGTTGGAGCCAAAGGCTACCTTCTCGGAGCTTCCGAAGCGGAACGCCCGCTCCAGGTTGGCTTCCAGCCAATCCAGATTGATCAGCCCACCAGCAGGAGCAGCCAGTACATTCCCAGGCGCCCCTGCGATGATCTGAGCCACCACGCCGTCGGTAGTTCTGATCGGCTTGCCGTTCAGCGTGGTTGCGTTCTTCTTGCCGAACCAGAAGGCCCGCTCCATGTCGATCCCGATGTACTCCAGGCACTCCCGCTTCGCCTCCTTCACCGCTTCCACCGTACGCAGGCGGGTCTTGGCGGCAGTGCGGGAGATTTCCAGGGTGCTCCGGAAGATCTGCGTGTAGTTGGACTTCTCGTTCGGATCGTAGTTCACGCCGGTCGGCGCAGCGGAGGCTTCTTCAAAGGCCGACCCGATGATGGTCAGGTAGGGGTTCGTACCATCCAGGGCGAAGTTGAACGCAGTCGCCACGGTGCCCGAGAAGCCTCGGGTGACAGTGATGAGGTTGTTCGCCGCTGGATCAGAGGCCACCCGCACGATTTCTCCGGTCTGCTCCACCAGGAGAAGATCGCCAGCCTTCACGATAAAGGCTGTCTTGAAGGTAGCGTCCACGTCGATCGCGGTCTCGACGTTATCCAAGTCCTCATTGATCCGTAGCCGGCGATCGTCGAGCGCCTTCTCCCACCAGTGGAAGACCGGGTCGTCCGTGCTCTTCTCCTTCATCATGGAGGTGAGCGCGATCAGCGGCGCCTTTGCCGCCTCGGCTGAGTTCGGGTACAGCATCAGGAGGCCTTGCCTCCAATTCTCCGGCCGCTCATTCGTGATGAAGTTCGCGGTCGTTCGCAGGCCCAGGATAGCCATCTTCTTTCCCTTTCTAGGCCCGGACAACTTCCATGATATCGTTCAGGAGAGCTGCCTCGGGAGTGACACCAGGGCGAACGCCCTGTGCGCCATTGAGTTTACCGGGTCTGACAGCAGGAGCAGCCGGAGCCGCTGGCGCTGCCGGTGGAGGTCCCCCAGCTGCAGGGATCGGGCCCAGCGCTGGGATAAGAGCATGAAGGCGGCGAGCAATCTCATCGCCTACGGCTGGAGTGTAGCGAGTTGGCAAGCCTGCCCGCTTCATCTCTTCGTAGACACTCAGCCCGATGTTCTGCACGATCGGCCGGAAGGCATCCTCGTTCAGATGCTTATACCTTCCGTAGAAGTCCTGCTGGATTTGATCCGCCTCCCTAGTCGCGGAGTGGTGCGACTGAACGATGGAGGGAATACTCGCCAGCACGTTCTCCTGGATATGCTTCTGCACAGCATCCCAGACCATATTGCTCACGCCATTCACCATGGCATGGAGCCCTCGTGCGACTTCAGTCTCATCTTCAGACCGAAGCATTTGAACCAGCGCAGGCGGAACCCCCACGTTGAAGCGAGGAGGCGGCGGCTGCTCGGGCTGAGGAGCTTGCTGAGGAGGTTGAGCCCCTCGGTTCAGCGCCTCATTGATGGCACGCGTCTGATCAGCGATCAGCGTTGCCAGGTCCTGCTGCGGTGGCGTCGCCGGTGCGGTGGGCTGGCCTGGTCCCCCAGGCTGTCCGGGGTCCCCTGCAGGGGGCGTCGTGGGAGGCGTTGATGCTGCAGGTGGTTGCCCGGGAGCCTGGGGGGTAGGCTGCCCTGCCGGTGGAACTTCGGCGGGAGCAGGGGTGGGAGTAGTGGTAGGCTGATTGGTCTCCGAAGGACCAAACATGTCGAACTTCAGAATATCGCTAACGCTGGGCTCGGGGCTCCCAGAAGGAGAAGCTTCGGGAGTTCCGCCAGCTGCGCCGCTGCCGCCTTCAGGGACTTGCCGTGCCCATGAAGCCAGCCGGATCAAGAACGAGTTCTTCATCTTTCACATCTCCGTTGCCGATTTCAACCATGAGATCTTGGGCTCTCATCAGCCCTTGTACTTTACCCTGTATCTTAAGAGCTTCCGCTCTTCCTTCTTCTGTGCCGAGGTTGGCAGTGGTAAGCGCCCGCTGCAAGCCCCTGATTTCTACCTCAAGCGAGGCTAAAAGGACCAATCCCACTCCCCCCGTTGAGAGGATTGCCCGCACGTCCGCTGCGGCTTCCGGGGAGGGCTCCACCCCCAGGGAGGCTTGCAGCAGGGCCTCCAGCTCCAGTCGGCGCGAGGTTGCCACTTTGAATTCCCTGATCTATCGCTGCATCTGGCTGGGCTTGCAGCTTGAATTGCGAGAGGTTCTTGGCGCCTGCCAGTTGAGCCAAGTATTCGAAAATCCCCATTGCGTCATACTGCTGGGCCAGCATCTGGTTCGATGCGACGGCCATCCATATCTCCTTCCATACACCAACAAGGGCCATCTTGTCAATGGGTAGGGTGCCATCAGACACCGGGTAGTAGAAGTCTCCTGTGATCATTTCGGGGGAGATCTGGACAGGGTCCAACGCGCCTTCAGCCCCCACCAGGCGGAGGTAGAATTCCATGGTCATGAACTGTTGGCAGTTCAGGCTCATCTGGCTGGTGAGGCTGGTGATGCCTTGGGCGGAGATATAGCGGGCTCGAGCAGCCAATCTGGAGGCTCCTGCCTCTCCGCTGGTTCTAACCTCGGTGGCAGTCTTACGTCCACCACTTTCCTGGATGCCTCGAAGATTATCATTGACGGCAGAAAGAGCATCGCCAATCCTCATAAACGCCTGCATGGACTCCATATGCCCCTTAGTCACATCTTGGACTTGGAGCTGCTGAAGCGCCATCTTCACATCCTGGCCGTAGGCCGATCGCTTCAGGCGGATGGTCTTGCCAGGGGCTGGGTTCTTCAGGTCCTGCATCTCGATCATGGAGGGGTCCACGACCCACATATTATTCAGGGCGGTTCTCACATTGTAGATGTGAGAGTTCATGAACCAGCTGAGCGAGTCCTGGATCGGGCCCAGGAAGTCCAAGGTTCCCGGCTGGCCGAAACCATAGCCGAAAGTCCCCGGCTCAATAACCACGCAGGGGTGCTCCCCGTGGTCGTAGTCGAGCGACTCACACTGGACGATCTGCTTCTTATTTATGATGGTGAAGAGCCACTTCTCCGGCTCCAACCCTTCACCCAGCCCCCAATCCGCAGGGATAATCTCGATCGTACCTTGGTCAATTTGGTGGAAAGGCTCCGCGCGATGATCACGAGAACGGGGATCGCCAGGAGAAGCGTCACCGCTAGCGATAAGAGACCTTGCGCTAGAACCGTCCCCATAGTTCTGACCAGTCGGGAGGGAGCCAACCGCCTCAGTCCAGAAGTAAAGCCCATCAGCTTTCTTCTTGTCGATGAAGTGCTTCCCTTCGAAGGAGCGCCAGAAGACGAACTCCCCCCTCTTCGCCACCTGCGCCATCGGGACACGAGGATCGGGGAAGAATTGGAAGGGGTCGACATTTACCACCTCATTATATTCCGAGACTTTCTTCTTCTCCCTCTTCCTCACCTTCTGCCGAGCAGTGCCAGGCATCAGAAGCCCGGTGAGGGACTCCTCGGACCAGGTGGTCCGCATTCCGTACTCTTCCATCCAGAGAGGTCGAAGCACTCCCACGCCATATTGCTCGGCATCCATGAAGAACTGGAAGAGGGCCGAGATCATCCGGGTGTGGTCAGCGTTATACTGTAGCACCGTCTCCATATAGCCGGCGGCTTTGGCCGACTCCCCCCGGTAGGTAGAGACCGGGAAGATGGGCTTATTCCCGCAGAAGGTATGGACCATGTAGGTGACGATGGTCCAGATGGTGGCGTAGGAGTAGGGGATCACTACCGAGACGATCTGCGGGGGCTCTCCCTTTCGGCTCATCTCCTTCAGCTGCTGCTCATACTTCGGAAGATCTATATAAGCCTGGAGCTTCTTCTCATTCGCCGCCCAGCGAGAGTAAAACTGAGCCATCTTCCTTTCCGACATCTGAAGCCGATCCAGGACCCGCTTCTTGATCTCATCATGGAAGGCGCTCTCCGGAACCAGCTTATCAATCGCCCGCTCAGGAAGTTGCGCTTCTCCGCCGAGAGGAAGCTCAGCCTGGATAGCTTCCGAGCTATAGTCACCTTCAGCCATCAGGGTGCTCCATAGTGATAAGAGTCGCCGAAGATTTCCTCCAGCGGCGGGTATTGGTCTTTACCCAGGGGATCGTCCCCTGCTTCATCTGCTCCAGCCCAAGCGGCGAATGGATCGAGCAGCATAACCGCCATGGCCAGGGCATCTGGGATGTCTTTCTTCCCGATCGGCCAGTCTAGCAGCTGCTCTTCGAGAAGAGGAAAATGCCGCTGGTGAGTAATATACCCAGCAGCGTACCGAGGAGAAAGAACGCCTTCGACTCGAGTGAGCTTGTTGAGATGCCCATGGGTGATTTCCTCAATCTCGAAGTAGGCCCTCGGCCCGAACTCCCTCCCCTTACGAAACATCTCTTCCCGCATCAGGTGGACCAGCGCCTTCTGGAAGCCTACAGTCTCAATGCCATTCTTATTCGTGTCGAAGAGGAACTTCAAGCGGAAGTACTCATCAATCATCTGCCTGGGCGTCATGCCCCGCTTCCCATCCGCGTGCAGGACATGAATTCTTCCCTTCTCCGTCATGCCGACGACAGCGAAGGCGCAGAAGTCTGACTTCTTCTTCTCACTGATCGCAGGGTCCATAGCCAAGGCCCTGGCCGGGAAGTCCGAATGGGAAAGGGTCTCGTAGCGGAAATACTCCAGCTTGAACTTCGCCCCGTCGTCCTCCGAGCGAATGGTGGACATATACTCCATGTTGAAGATGTGGAGCTGGCCGGTCCGCATGAAGCTACGCTTCCGACGCTGGATTTGATCCAAGGACATGTAGTGGTCCCAGATCGCCTCCCCGTCAGGGTCAATCGCGCCGAACTTGATCGTCAGCCACTCGGGGTCTTTCGTGAGGGTCATGAGGAGAGCTTCAGCATGGATGATAGTCCCCAGGCCGATAATTCTCCCGCCTCCCTTGATCTGCGGCAGGGCCGGAACCACATCTCCCATCATCCAGTCCAGGACCTTATTCCTCTGCTCTATCGTCTGAACGCTCTCCTTATCCTCCACATCGTCGAAGACGATCTTATTCGGCCGCTCGCCTCGGTAGTTCATGCCACGAATTTGGCCTCCCCGGCCTCGAGCCGAGATGGCAATCCCGTCTACAGTTTCCGCCTGGGAGGCATTCCAATGCTCTGAGTCACTTCTCTCCGGCTTCTTCTTGCCGAAGAGGGTCAAGAGCATTGAGTTACCTTCCATCTCCCTCTTGATGTTGTCTAGTTGCTGATCCGCGTGAGTCGCGGCCTCGGAGATATAGACCAGGAACTTAGTATCGTGGTAGCAGATGTCGAAGAGGTTAGCTGCGTTCACGATGGTAGTCTTGCTCAGCCCCCGAGGCATGATGATCAAGACCTTATCACTAATATGAAGGTCAATCCGCTCGATGCTTCCATCCTCCCTCCGCACTGGAATAAACACAGGAGTAGGCTCACAGCTAGGATCGTCAGGATCAGCCCGCCAGACAAAGTGCCGCAGGATTTTATCCAGCTGCTTCTCATCCCACTGCCCTTTCGCCTGCGGCCAGGCCTCCTCCCCGAAGCGCAGCAGCCAATCGGTCTTTCCCAGCAAGATGGAGAGTGCTCCCCTATGCACCCAGGGCATGGGCAGGCCGAACCACTGTGGCAAGATCACCCGGCAGAAGAGGCCTGGATCATCATACATCTCCCCGACCAGGCTCAGGATATCTTCATTGGAGAGGTTATTTTTCACTGAGCCCTCCCTGAGCCATCCAGGGCAGGATCAGTCCACCCCCGGCCAAACCGGCCAGGAGATTATTCATATCCTTCTTCGCCGGGTCGAACTTGGCAAAGGGGCTCCGAGCGGTGGAGGGGTTGAAGGTGATGTAGACATCATTGGGGGACTCCAGAACCTTGGAACCTTGCGGTTCGTCCCAGACGTTCTTAATGATGACTCCATCCTTGCCAAGAGCCTTGGCTTCAGCTATCGCTATATGATTGGCCGCAGTCCAACTTTGGCCAGCAGCATCGAAGCTGTGGTAGTTATCGGTCTTGAGCTTCAGCGGAATGTGACGAGAATTATCTACATGAACACCTGCAAGTGTTTGTGCAGGGTTAGGATTTCCATAGCCCTTAGCTTGAAACTGATCTGGATGTCTCCAAGCACTCCAAGCATACATATCCGCCAGCTTTGGGCTATTGCTGGAGTAGAAATTACTGGTAGCATGGGTCGGCCAAGGGCTGGAGTCAGGATGGCCTGTGGAAGTGTATAGGTAAGGCTCATCTAGTGATCTGGTACCATGGACAGTATCAGTCGTGTAGCCCAAGTCTTTCGCCCGCTGCTGTCGAGCAGCTTCATTCATGGAAAGGTTAGGCGTCTCCACATTCTTCCACTTGGAAATGTAGCTGGAAGCGATCTTGTCTATATTATGCAGCGGAGCCAGGTCTTCTGGCTTCAGCTTCGCTGCCAAGGCCGCCTCATGCGCTGCGACTGGGTCTTGCTTCAGCACATCGGAGTAGAGAGTCTTCCAAGCTGGGGAGCCTGGGGTGTAGTTCCGCATGGCAAGGAGGGTATCTTCGACTGGTTCTCCAGTTACGAAGGGAACCTGGGGAAAGGGAGTGTCGTCGATTTTGGTAGCTGGGCCCCATGGCTTTGGAGCATTCTTATTGAAGCCAGCCGGAGCAGGGCCAAGAATTTCCAAGAGCTCCTTCTCCAGATCATCCAACACGCCAAGCTTCTTATCCATGATAGGGGTGGGAGAAGGATAAGTAAATTCATTCTTCCAGCCTAGTTCTTCATTGGTCGGCAGCTTAGCTGGCGGTGGAAGAATCTCCCCATGCAGCACCGGTAGCTCAGCTCTCCCAGCCCGGCTGGCCAGCTTCCCTGCTCCCACTGCAGCCGCAGCCAGCGGGGTGAATGGGTCGCCTGGAATACTCCCCAGCCCAGCTAGGAGAGCCTCCCCATAGTGACCCTGCCGCACCGCCCCTGGGAACTCTGCCAGGGAGGTCGCCGGGCTGAGCATCTGCCCAACCTGCCCCACTCCCTTAACCTTCCCCCTTAGCTCCGGCGGAACGAACGGAGTCACGGCGTCTAGTCCTGCCTGCACCTTCGGTGCCACAGCATTATAGACCCCGCCTCCAGGTCCCATCCTCATGAGCCAATCGAGGAAGCTCTCAGCCATCTAGCGCCCCATCACCAGTTGCTTAATCGCCAGCATGAGTGGGTCCTCCACCTGCGGCTTCGGGGTAGGAACTGTCACCGTGGGCCCTGCTCCCACCATCGGCGCTTGGCCTGGGAGGTTCCCGGTAATTGGAGCCATTGGCACCTGCCCCGGCTGGCCCATAGCTTGCGGCATGAAAGGCTGCTGCATGCCCATCGGCTGGCCCAGAGCCTGAGGCCATCCTTGCTCCGCTCCGATCCCGCCCAGCAGGTCCGGTGAGCCAATCTGGGCTGGCTGCGGACCAGCCTGGGGCATCAAGGCCCTCATTAAACTCAGCTGGTCCGCAATCATCTCGAGCTCCTAGTATTGGAGTTGAACTTGCACGTCGTAGGGGCCGGCGCCACCAGCAAGAACCGCTCGGATCTGATCGAACCGATGGTCGAAGCTGGCCATGCCGTTGGCAGTCAAGCTGACTCCCGCCACCGTGATCCAGGTAACCGCGCCGGTAGTCCCGGTGAAGCCGACCTGGAGGGTGAGAGTTCCACCGCCCCAAGTTCCTGCGGCGTAGAGAGTAACCGGTCGGGGGCTTCTATCTGAGCTCCTCGCCCCTTGCAGCACCGTTCCCGCTGTGAGTGCTTGCAGTCTCAGGTTCGCTACGCTTGCCATCTTTCTTCCCTTTCTTACTGGCCAGTGGTGGAGCTACCACTGTTGGAGAACTTACGACGAGTCTCCCGTCGGCGATAGCCTGTAGCCACTGCTGGCAGGCTAGCATTGCCTGGGCTTCCGCCCCGCTGATCTGAGTCCTGGCGAGGAAGGCCAGGCTCGCTTCTATCACCTTGCCGTTCATCAGGCCCCCAAGAAGATTTGCGCCCTGTGATCAATCACAGCGGTTCCGAAGTCATTTGCCAGCCCAGGCGGGGTTCCGCTCTGATACCAGCGATGGATGGAAGAGTTGGCAGTTCCGCCTCCGGAGAGAAGGTAGCGGACATCGCGGAGATTATTCCGGAAGTGGAGATTATCAATGAAGAGATTGGTATGATCTGGGACTACAGTATTGATCTGCACTCCCACTCCGCAGAGCTCCACCGTTCCACCATGGACTACCACGTTCCCAGCCAAGTCCGCCATGCCTATTCCATTTCCAACTGCATCGCTGAAGAGGCAGTTGGAGAGAAGGGTAGTATCGGCCAGTTCCACACTGCTCTTCGCCGCCGCCCGCATCTCCACTCCATGCAGGTTCAGCATGTGGTTTTGGTGATTGGAGATGTTATCCCCTGCCACTTCCACTCCTGATAGGAACACCCCCTTGGAACAGCCGAGAAGTCGAGTTCCGAAAATATTCACCTCGGTCTTTCGAGTGAGAGCAGGGGAAAGGCCTCCCTGCATGTTGATGTTGTCAGTCAGCCCCCCGTCAATCACTCCCCCGTAGATCTTGCCGAAGCTTTCATTCAGCTGGAAGCCATTCCCCAGCATACCATAGCAGTCCACACTCTCTGCTTCCAGGAAGCCTCGCTCGATAGTCGGCCCTGCCATCGGGAAAGCGAAGATCAAGTTCCGGAGAATCACTATCGGCATAGTGAAGTCGTCGACGGAAGCTCCCATTGGGACCAGGACGGAAGAGTAAGCAGTCCAGTAGTAAGAGCGAGTGTTCGGATCGACGCCTGCTCCCGGGTTGAAGAGGATAGAGTTGGCGTGAGCCCCTATGCTATGGAAGGCAACCGTCGGCCGGGGCTCGGAATTCAAGCTAGCTATGGCATAGTTCGCCGCCTGACGGGAGATTGTGGTATAGGGCTGGCCGTGATAGGCCCCCTGGATCACACTTCCAGTCCTGCCATTAGCTTGCCCTGCATGCAAGGACATGAAGCTTCCACCCGCGCTTGCTCCAGTAGGAAGAGGCCACTTCCAAACGTTAGGGTTCCCGCCTGCATCCGGCTGGGTGAAGGCTCCAGTCCCACTTGGGACAGAAATTCCCCCCAGAATAACCGTCTTTTCCCCTGGAGCTCCGACAATCTCCAACCGTCGGATCTTCTTCCCATCGAAGGGGAGTGCTCCAGCATAGGTTCCACCTCTCAGAAAGAGGCGGTAGTCTGCTCGATTGGGGTCACTCCCATCCGTCGCCACTACATCCCGGAAATCCTTCCACGGATTATCAGGCTTTCCTGTCCCGTGGGCTACCGCTCCAGCGTTGATGAAGAAGGAAGCTGGGATACTGATCGAAGGGTCCTTAGCTGTGAAGCTGAGGAACTTCATAATCTGGTTCGCGCCGACATTCCGCGCGACAGGAATGACGTACATGCCAGGGGTTAGGCCGGTAGCCTGGAAGGCACAGACTTGCTGCCCGCTGGCGATGATGCGGCAATCTGCCTTGGTTCCAGTACTATCCACCGCAGCGGTGAACTCCACCACTTCCGTCCCGCCGATCACCCTGTCGATGACTTTCGAGGCCTGGATGGTGACACCAGCGGAAGTGATAGCGTCCCGCTCATAGACAATAACCGCTCCAGCATAGCGCGCGGTGATCACCTCGGCTGAGGCATCCAGCACCGCATAGGTGGGGCCGAGGGTGGGGGCAGGAGTTTGGAAGCCCAGGCCAATTCCGGCATGGACTGGGTCCATTGTGACTCCCTCAAACTTGGCTGAGAAACTCCTCCCAGCCAACACCCGGAAGGAAGTCTCCGCTCCGAAGAACCAGGGATTGACGATATAGTCGCTCTCGAGCTGGAGAGCACTCCCCACGATGGAAGCGGTGATGAAATCCCCCGGCGCTCCAGCATTTGGCGGCCCGCCTACCTTCTGATACTCCCCTGTATCGGTCCAGTCGACAGCACGAATAGGCTGGTCTCCTAGCTGAGACATAGGAGTCCAGTTAACCGAACCACTTCCCTCCCCGTCAGAGACGGCCAAGCGGCCGAATTCGACGTTCACTGCAGTGAGATCAGCAATTTTGGCCTCAATCACTACGATCTGCGCGGCCAAAGTGGCGTAGTTGGAAGCACTCTGGAAGACCCAGCTCACCCCATCCCACTGATAGATGCCATTCAGCCCAGGGGTCGGGTCCGCGTAGACCAGGCCGAAGGTGTTCAGCGGCTTATCCGTGATAAGGTCCAGCTCTGCTTTGGTGGCTGCTTCCACCGTTGGCAGGCTGAGGCCGAGAAAAATCTGCAAAATCTGCGCCTGCAGCTCTGGGATACCGAGCGCTGCGCCCAGGTCTACGAAGGGAAAACTCACCGCCGGGCCGACTAGGTCCCCTGGGTTCGCCAGAACACTCTCCGGCGTGATAGCCCCAGCGATCCCCTGCAGGGTATCCCCGGCTAGAATTTGCCGAAGTTTCTTATTCTTCAGCACCAGGAAGTAATCCTGGCCGGTCATAGCGCTGGTTTCCAGCACACTTGAGATAGGAACTGGGAGAACTTCTGCCATTAGCCCAAAAACTGCCAGACCAGCAGTTCCTCCTCTTTCTTTGCTAGAGCCTCCAAGGGGGAGGAGATCTCCAACTCCCCTGGATCTGCGTAGAGATACTTAACTACCATCACCCCGACAACAGGCTTGCGAAAGATGTGCCTGAGCAGAGGGCGGTAGAGTGCCGCAATTTGGCCGAGTCCGTCCTGACTACTCGATAATTTGGACTCAAATACCAAGACTTTCTCGGCCAGAGCCACGTAGCAATCAGGTTGTGCAAAGCCAGTTCCCTGAGCATCACAGAAGCGTATCCATTGGCCAAGCTTGGCAGATGGGAAGCAGCGGGAGAGAGTTCTTCCAACCCTTCTTTCATAGGCCATCCCCTTCGCCTTGCTCCCCGACAATCTCTGCTTCTTCCACTTCGGTCCCTGGGAAGAGAGTTCCGCCCATTGCAGGGCTTCGATCTGCCGATACATCAAGTTGCCTGATTTGGCCAGTCTGCCGAGCTGAGACTTCCTGCTTAATCCTGGCCAAGATTTCAGGAGTCATGACGTGGTGGGTGTGTTTGATGGAAGAGGTCGGCCCGAAGCCGGCCCTGTCCATAGTGAGCTTCAGCAGCCCCTGGAGCTCATCCACGGAGAACTTTTCTGGGGTCTCATCCAGCCTGGCATGGAGCTCATCCAGGGTGTCCACCCCCAGAGCTGCCAACCTTTCATGCACATTGACGTAAGCAGCCTCGGTTTGCTCCCTGTAGTGTGTCACAAGGTCAGCAAAAGTCGGATCTCTCTGCAGGATGGATATTCTGGACGAGCTGTAACCAGTTATGGCTGCACATTCCGCTGGCTTGCGGCCCTCGGCAAGTAACCGAGCCAACAGATGGTGCGAATGCCGTAGTCTGGCCACTAGAGAAGGCGATTGCTCAAGCGCTCCGGCCGGCAAGCCGGCTAGAAGTGCGAGATCAGCCTCCCCTAAATCGCGAGAATAGCTTGCGCGAGGCGCACTTTTCGCGACCAGCCCGTCCAGAATATCCTCCAAGAGGACCTGCATTTTGCTTCCTAGCGGGAAATAAGCGCTGCGCCGATCGTTCCAGTGAGGGTGCTCCCGCCGCCTCCCCCCAGGACAGAAGAAATTCGCCAAGTTGGCGGTAGACGGTCATTCACCACCAGGTTGGCCGCAGCAGTCAGCCCTCTACCAACCCTGAGAATGGTCGTTCCCACCCCTGTAATGGCAGCGGAGGCCAGAATGGTGTAGTACTTCCCACTTGCCTGGTCTTTTCCTTGGATTGTGACTACCATGGAGGGAGTTCCCCCAATCGCAGTCACGTCGATGACCAGGTTAAGCTCCGAGGCCCTATCGCCGCGCTGGTCTGGAGAGGTGCGAGTCCCCAGAGCGGTGGCAGTATAGGTGAGAAGTGAGCCTAAATCGTACGACATTCTGGCCTCCTTTTAGCAGGGCAGGGGCAGGGCTCAGCGAACCCGCTGCTGAACCCCGGCAGGAGCAGCGAACGGCTGGCCCTTGGTGCTGTCGGAAAGGTTCCCTGCTTCCAGGGTAGCCTGTTCAGCCTGGGCCTTCCGCTCTTCCGCTGCCCTTTCTGGGGAGACCTGGACCTGGGAAGCCAGGACCTCCTTCTTCCCGAGAATCTCCGCCGCTTTCTCCGGGTCGTCAGGGATGGAGACCATCGGGCGGGTCTCCTGGGTGAGAGGCCCCAGGCCTACCGGACCGCCGACTTCCCTCGGAGCTTCGGCAGCTTCGCGGCCTTCCGGGGTGTCTTTCGAGGGCCCGGCCGGGGGAGAGCTGGGTTCGATCGGCATAACTGGCGCCGGGGTAATAGTCTGGCTCGGCGGTGGGGTGGTAGTGGCCTGGGCCAGATCCTGCGGCGGCTTGTTCTCCAACTTGGTTGGGGTGGGAGAAGCCGGCGCTCGGCCAGGCGTACCCGGATCACTGAGCGGCTTGGGCTGGCCGGGCTGGTTGTTCGTCCCCGGCACCTGGTTGGCCAGCGGCACCCGTTGCGCCGCCTTGTCGAGGTCACTTTGCTGCACTTGCGCCGGCGTCTTGGGTGCCCCTGGAGCCGTAGAACGCTCTGCTGGAAGTTCCGCCGTCCTCTTATCCTCTGCCATCTGGTCCTCCTTCGAGTGGCTTACCTGGCTCGCCGCGCCTCTGAAGGAAGCGCCGAGTCGATCCACCAGCTTGGCACATGGGAAGGAGGCAGTCAAGGGGGGTGAGGAGGAAGAAGTGCGGTGATCCGGGTGAGGGAAAGGGTGGTGGAAACTAGAAGAGGACTGCCCAAGGGCGAGGGCCCCGGCCCCAGGGGGGGAGGCCCCACCAGCCTGGCTGGCCAAGCAAGCCCCATGCCAAGGTCAGGCTGGCATGGCTGCCATGCTCACAAGGCATGCCCGGACCGGGGCCAGTCAGGCTGGTCGCCACCCAGGCATGGATCATGCCAACTGTCCGGGTGGATTGATCGGCATATCATCCGGATAGTTCACAATCTTGTGATTGAGAATTTTCGACGCGGGACTTGCACTTCGCGCCGATCGGACCCATATTCGGGGAGTCGGGACATTGGTCCTGCGGCATCGGCCGCTTCGACGGGCTTTTTGACAGGTGAATATCGGCCGCAAGCTAGGGCATCCCGCTCTGGCGCGGCCGATCAACTTTGGAGTGTGAAATGACTACTCTTTCCTACAAGCGTCATGGCGTGGACTTCGCGGCCAATGTGGAGTCCATGTCGGCGGAAACGATCGCCTACCTGCTGCAATACGGGTGGAGCCAATCGCTACAGGATAGTGTTGCTGGTCGCGCGAAGGCGGTTCGGGAGGAAGTCACGGGAAAAGACCCGCTGCTTTCCGAGGCCGGTATCCTGGAGGCGATCCGTCAGGACGAAGTCGGCACCATGCAGAAACGCATGGATGCGATCCTGGCGAACACCATCGGGGCACGGGTCGGTATGGCTCGCGACCCATTGGAAGTGGAAGTGAGACGCCTCGGCCGCATTGAACTGTCGGCCGCAGCCAAAAAGGCGCAAAAGAAACTGCCCAAAAAAGAGGCGTACAATGAGATGCTCGGACGCTTCATTGAGGCGAACCGTGCAACGCTGGTCCGTCTCGCCGAGACAAACCTCGCCAACAAGGCGACATTCACCTTTGATCTGGGTGGCCAGACCCTGGCGCAAGCCCCGGATCAGACCCTTGGCGAAGAGCCGGAAGGCGAAGAAGAAGACGAAACCGAGGAATAATCGGCTTATGGGCTGGCTGTGCGATGGCCAGCCCATCGGCCGGGAATGTCCCCGGATTAGGAGACTGTGATGCTTAAGTCTGATCAATCAATCGCCATGGTTCGCCGTGTTCGCCCTGGTCCGAATAGCAATCGGACCGTGGAGTATCGGCTCCAAGCCCGCCTGGGCAGCGACATGCGCGGCGAAGCGCAGGTTCGTTCCCTGGAAGAGGCTTTCGACGTTGTGCGTGCTACCCTCCGCCGGTATGGCTCGGCGAGTGTGACCATCAGGGAAGTTAACGTTTGGGCTGATGGTCCGCACGTTGAGACCTACCGCGACGACGACTGACAAGAGGGCTCCCTGGCTTCGGCTGGGGAGCCTTTTTGCGTTCCGGCCTGGCCCTGGTTTCGAGAGAGGCCCCAGGTCCTCCCCCCTTCCTTCGAGAGGGGCTCCGGCTCGGGCTGATTCCATGTACCCGACCAGGTACTCGGGCAGGTATTTATGACCCTTTTGTCCTCTGGCCTCTGGTGGCTTTGGGAGTCTTAAGGTTTTATACTATATTTTTTTTTTTACTCCTCTCCAAGACCAGGAGAGCCCAAGCCCAAGACTCCCCAAGCTCCCAGCATCCTGACCGGGACGACCCCGGAAATACAAACCCCAGTACCCATCCGGGTACTTGCCCCCATGCTGCCAATGAGGTACAATGCCCGGCGAAATCAGAAAGGACTCCCGCAATGCCCAGGCAAGAGATAAACAATCCCTCTAATCGTATCGCTCGGCTTGTAGTCGAGTATGAGGAGATGAAGCTCTATGCAGAGGAGCTATTCTCCATCATCTTCTCTTCAGCCCCACACCTGGTTGAGCAACTCCCAGCCACCCCAGTTGGCGTAGCCTATGCCCAAGAGATCACTCGCCAAGGGCTGACCAAGCAGGCGAACCTTAAGCAGCTGATGCATCGTAGAAAGGTCCGCGCGATAGCACCAGAAGGCACGCACCCATCCTCCCGGCGAGAGGCCGTCGCCCTCAGAGAGATACAGTTCACTCCAGAGGAGCTGGCTCTCATTGAAGAGATAAAGCGGGTGGATACTATCCGCAGAGAGGCTGATCCAAACGATGATCAGGCTTAGCTACCCCATTGCATAATTCCATGATTTGTGCCACAGTTGGCCTATGGGGCGACCATGCCCCAGGGCGCGAAGCGCCATCTTCCTCTACCCAACTAGGAGACTGTGATGCTCGGCACTGAAGCCTTCCGTGAAGCCTGTCAGCGGGTCTTGCTGCATGCCAAGGACCCCTACGCCAAGTCTTTCGCCAAAGCAGGGATCGACCTTGTACACCTGAACGCTGGCAGAGAAGCTATCTCCTGCCAGGCTCTCTACATCCTTTCCAACCTTGCCTTCTGGCATGGCCCCGAGGCCCGCATGGTGAAGGCCACGCTGCGGGAGTTCACCCTCTAATCCCTCCCACACTCTCACCTTGGAACCCATCATGAACACCATCATCCAACTCGACGGCGGAACCCTGGAAGCCCTCGGCACCCGCCAGGACAGCGCCACCAGGGAAACCTTCCCCTGCTGGTATGCAACCCCTGCCACCCTTGACCCATGCCTAGCCACCCTCACCCCTGGCCTCGGCGAGTATTGGATCTGGGTCATCAACGAGCGGCGGGAAGGCGAGCGCCGGCGGAAGGAATACCAGGAAGCGGTAGGTCTGCTGGCCTAGCAGCCCAACCCCTTGCCCTGGGTGCGATCCAGGGCAAGACGATGGGCTTCTCCCATCCCCTGACCAAGGGCAATCTAACCGGAGGTCTCTTCTCTTTTGACTTTCCCTGGTCCCCTGGCAAGAACTCTGAAACACCTCTTGCCAGGGGACTTCCCCCAAGAACTCAACCTCGGAGACTGTGATGAAATACGCCAAGGCCTCGCGCACCCAGATCATCGCCATCCACCAGCGCCTCGTCCAGGTGCTGGAGAAGGTCGGCGAGGACCACTGCAAGTATATCGAGCCATCCAGTGACCACAGCGTGGCGCAGGAACTCAACTGCTCCCCGAATAACGTAGCTGGAGTTCGCAAGGAACTCTTCGGGAACCTCTTCAAGAAGAGCGTCCCGTCGGACGAGCTTCTAGAGCTCCGCTCCCAGGTGAACGCCCTGCAGAACAAGCTAGGGGAAGTGGACGGCCGCCTCCAGGACCTGGAGATAAAACACAACAAGCTTTGCGAGACCCTCTCCCTCAACCGCCTGGCTTCGGTCAACCACCTCACCGTGATGACCACCAAGCGCACCGCCTAAGCCGGCGAAGCCGTAGCTTCTAGGGGCAGCGCACCTGCCCCTACGAGATACAGCTCAGGAGCCACCAATGACCGAGTTCCTAATCAACACCCCCTACCACAAGCGCTGGTGGCTGCCTGATGGCAAGCACCAGTTCAATTCCTTCCTCTACGGGGACACCCTCCACATCTCCATCATAGAGGCCAAGCAGCTTCGCACGAAGGAGAGCTTCGACATCTCCCTTCTGAAGCCCGGTTGGGAAGCCTTGGCCGAGACCGCCCAGGCCCTGGCTGAGAAGAAATACCGCAAGCCTTCCAACCTTCCCCGCGAATTGCAGGGCATGAAGAGGAGCTTGATATGACCAGGACTGAAGCCTATGCAGAGTTCCACACCTTCCTATCCTCTTCCATGAAGGATAGAACGGCAGATGGAATAATCCTCGATCTGATAATCTTCAACCAGATCGACACACCAGCCAATATCCGCAAACTGATCCAAGCATTGGAGACGCTTCATGGCCGGCTATGAAAAATACCCCCTCCCTTCCCACGCAGCCCATATCTGGCATGCTGCCGATCAACTCTGGCTTGGCCTCCCCTCCCCGGCGGAAGGGGCCAGGGGCCATACCACTCACTTCCCCGTGGATGAGGCTGCCCTCCGCAATCTCCTAGCCGACACCGAGCGTTGCTCGCTGGACGAGCGGAAGGCGATCGCCAGCCTGCTTGCCCTGGTGTCCACCCTCAAAGCCCGCTCGGCCGAAGCCACCCAGCGCCAAGCGCCCAAGCGCCACAAGGGGGTGGAAGGCTCCATGATCGGCTCCCTCGGCGCACCCACCCAGGCCCAACTTGAGGCTCTCACCAAAGGGCTCCGAGTGCAGAGGATCGAGCCCCTGAAGAAGAAGGAAGCCCCAGCGGAACTCACCCTGGCGGACCTGGGCCTCTGATGCGCCGCTTCCCAGCTCACCCCCGCGATCTAGCCCTCTGGGCCGCTATCTTGCGCAGCATGGTTCTGCGTGGTGCCCAGGGGGAAGAGTTCCAGCGTGCCATTTCCACCCTGGATCATCTGGCTCGCCAGCCCTACGGCCAGCCAGTTCCCTTCTCCCCCACCCTCACCTTGAAGGACCTCGGCCTATGAACGAGCCCACCCCCAAGCAGATCATCTCTGCCCTGAAAGACCAAGCCATGGCCAACATGACCCCAGAAGAGAAAGCCAAGATCTCGGCCTTTGGCGCAGCCTTCGACGCACTCAACCCTATCCAAAAGGCCATCCACTCGGCCAATACCGTCTGCGAGCTGGTCCATGTCGCCACCAACCTGACCAGGGAAGAGCGTCGGGCTGCCTGGCATAACATCCACTGGTATCTCAATTGCCAGATAAAACTGGAAGTCTACCGGCGCTTGGCCAAGACTATGAAAGATAATCCTGGACTTCCCTTCGAGATCCTCCTCTCTGTCTCTCACTCCGCTGACAGCAAGCACCTGGACTCAGCCGCCGCCAGCTTTGCTGAGCTGGTATCCTCCCTCGAACTCCCCAAGGAATGGTAATGAACACTCTCCCCCCGATCAAGAATGCTCTCGACGCCATCATGGAGATGCATGACAGTAAAATCTCCTGGCAGAGGGTCTTCCCCCTCTTAGAGGAGCAGGGCTTCGCAATAACCCTGGCTTCCACCCTCACCCGTCTGAGCTATTTCACCAAAGCTCCCTTCCCTACCGCCCAGGTTAATAACATGGGAGAAACTTGGCGTGTCGCTCAATCCCGCGTCAGCGCAATCCTCTCCTCTCCCGTTCATATCAACTCGGAGAAGAACCTCCACTCCGAGCTGACTTCCCTTCTCACCCGCTACGCTTCCGAAGCCAATCCAAGCTACACAGACTCCATCTTGGCAGAGTTTCTTCTCGGCTGCTTGGACTGCTTTAAGAAGGCTACCTATGTTCCAAAGCCCTGAATGGTACGTAATGCTAGGCATTCTCGCGGCACTTTGCCTGGTTATCTTAGCTATCAGCCGCTATCAGCTAGGAGTTTAACTCATGCTTCGCTTTGAAGGAAAACTTGTCGGAATGCGCTTCCGACCCCCAGCGCCGGATATAGTCGGCTCCCTCAAGCCCGGAACCCGCCTCTTGGCTCGCCGCCAGCCGGAGAACCCCCACGACTTCAACGCCATCCAGATCCTCCTCGACCTGGACACCTTCAACTCCTCTTCCGAAGAGCACGACCTGGGGGTCTTCCTGGAGGAAGGAGAGAAGGAACACCAGTGGAGTGAACGCTTCCCTGCAGAGCACATGGAACTCCCCATCCTCCTGGGCTACATCAACCGGGAGGTCGCCGCTACCATCTCCCCCACTCTCGATGATGAGAGCTTCCCCCTGGCTGAGCTCCCCGTCACCTTCCAGCTGGACATGCGTGGCCAACCTGTCGTCATCGTGGAAGTCCCCAACGACGCAAAGCGGAGCCAGGCTTTGGCCGGTCTCCCCGAAGATGACGAGCCAGCGCCACCAAAACGCTGACCCTCCCACCTAAAAGGAAGGGGCTCTCCTCCGAGCCTCTTCCCCCTCCCCAACAGATCGAGGAAATCATGACCACTATCCTTCTCGGCGATAAAGAAATCCTCCTCACCCCGGAGCAAGAAGCCATCCAGCTTGCCGCCACCGGCTCCCAGGAAAGCCTCATGGTGGACGCCAAGGCCGGGTGCGCGAAAACCACCACCCTGCAGATCATCGCCAAGTCTCTCCCCGTCCAGCCTTCCTTGGCCTTGGCCTTTAATAAGAAGATCAAGCTGGAACTCGAGTCCCGCTTCCCCTCTCACTTCGAGGTCAAGACCATGAACGGCCTGGGCCATCAGGCCTTCGCCAAGCTGATCGGGAAGAGGCTCTTCTTGGAGGAGAGGAAGATCAGCCAGCTTCTCAAGGCCTTCCTGGCCTCCTCCCAGGTGGAGCTCGACAGTGAGGCCTACTCCAGCATCCTCTCCCTGGTCCGCATTGCCCGCTCCCAGGGCCTGGTCCCCAAGCAAGCCATCGAGCGCTTCCGCGCCAAGAGCGTCTTGGCCGACACCGAGGCATCCTGGGAGCTCCTGGCCGACAGCCTCATGCTGGACCTCTCCGATGAACTCCTCTACACCGCCCGCAGCGTGCTGCTCGAGTCCATCATCCAATCCTACAAGGGAACCATCGACTATGATGATCAGATCTATATGTCCGCGCTGTTTGGAGGAGTATTCCCCCGATTTCCTCTCGTCATGGTGGACGAAGCACAAGACCTCTCCCCTCTCAACCATCTCCAAGTTCGAGCTTGCGCGGCTGGCCGGATCATTATCTGTGGTGATCCTCGACAGGCCATCTACGCTTTCCGAGGAGCAGATAGTTCCAGCATGGGGACCATGCGTGGTCTGCGGCCTGTATGGCGAGACCTTCCACTTTCAACCACCTTCCGATGCCCTGCTAGCGTTGTTGCTCGTCAGCAAGAACACGCCCCTGGCTTTACCGCTGCGCCAGCCGCCCCTCAGGGGCAAGTGGTCCGATGGACCGAGCGTGAGCGATGGACCGCCAAAGACCTCCTCGCCCTCGCCCCTCTCGGCCAGCCCATCGCCATCCTCTGCCGGAACAATGCTCCAATTATCGCAGCAGCTCTCCGATTTATCCGCGCAGGTCACGGAGTTACAGTCCTCGGTGGCGAGATCGGAAAGGCACTTAGCAGCCTTGCGGCAAAGCTACTACCAGCTAACTCACCAACCGGAGCCTGCATCCAACTCATCAACGCCTGGCGGGAGAAGGAAATCTCCTACGCCCTTGCGAACGAGAAGGAAGAGCGGGTAGCTGTCATTCATGACAAGGCCGACTGCCTGATAGCAGTCCTGGAAGAGTGCTCCCCGGAAGGTGGCCGGGAGGAAATGCTCGGGAAGATGGAGGCCATGTTCGCCTCTTCCTCCCTCCGGATCACCCTGGCCACCGGGCACAAGTCCAAAGGCCTCGAGTGGCATACCGTCGTCCACCTGGACCCTTGGCGAGTGCCCTCCAAGTGGGCCCGCTCTGCCCTCCAAGCCGGGAACCCTGTTCCCATGGAGCAGGACCTCAACCTTCGCTACGTGATCGAGACCCGCACCCAGGAGAACCTGGTGCTGGCCAACCTGGACGCCTTTGAAAGGACCTCCTAGCCATGCCTAGCTCACGATACGAGAAGCAAATCTTTCTATCCGGTGCTCTTGCCGTGGTCCAGCCCCTGACCGAGTTCTTCCTGGAAGCGGAGCGTGGAGTGCAGAAAGAAGGTCAGCGCCGCGATCCCCAGATGGAGGCCCTCTTGGCCTCCTTCCAGGACCTTCTCCAGGATGCCCGGCGTCACGCAGAGGAAGAGGCCGAGCGCCTCTACCCAGAGTTCGCTCCCCTAGAGGAGGCTCGTCCTCCTCGCCCTATCTCGGCCGAAGGCGGCCACTACCCAGGAACGGAGACCTAACCCATGGAAGTCACCATCAGCGGAGTGGAGTGGAAGCCAGGGGCTCGGATGGGGGTTCTTATCCTGTCTGAGCGCAACGGCCACTGGCTCCGCATCAAGACCAGCGAGTTCGGAGGAGATACCATCAATCTCTTCTTCCACAACCAACCAGGGGCGACCAAGGAGAACCTGGAAGCCCTTGCCTCCCTCTTCAACCAGATCATAGGAGCCAAAGATGAACTCTCTAAACCTCCCCAAAGCAGCGAACCTGGACAACCCCCCGGAGTCGGAGAAGGCGACCTCGGCTCCATCCCCTTCTGATCCTCTCGCCGAGTTCAACGAGGTGATCTCGGCGGAAGTCCGCAAGATGCAGACCCCGGCTCAGGTCTTGGCCAACAAGCTTATGGCTGACGCCCGCATGATGAACTCGAAGTCCATCGAGGAGTGCGAGAAGGTGATCCAGGCCATCCAAGCCAACACTAATGAGGTCATCGCAGCCAACGATGCCCTAGTCAAGGAGGTAGAAGATCACATCGCCTTCCTCCGCTCGGAAGATACCCGGCTGGGAGAGGTCCTGGTCGACCATCTGAACTTCACCCATGCCGGGCTGAAAGTCAACGAGATCATCTCCGGGGCCTTTAAGGAGATGCGGGAGAGCTTCACCCCGAGGAAGGAGGTTCCCAATGAAAGGAAGGGATGAAGAACTCCAACTCATCTGCTCCTCAGCCATCTTCCTCTGCATGCTGATCATCTTCATCTGCATTCGGTGGCCCTCATGAAGTGGCGAGCCTACTGCCAGAACCTTCTCTCCGCTGCCGCTTCCTCCCGGCACGGCTTGGTCGTCACCCTCTCCGGAGACGATGCCTACTCCCGCGCTCGGCAGCTTCGCGGTGCTTGCTACACCATCCGTCAGGTCACCGGCCATGAGGAGTGGAGCTCTCTGGTCCTCTCCATCCGCCAAATCCCTGACGGGGCGCAGTTCATCCTGGGCAAGCCAAATGCCCAGATAGCGAAGATGGAGTTTCTATGAAGCTATCTGACCCCATCCGGAAAAAAGACGAGCATGGTCACCCCATGCTCCTCTCTCTCACAGGCCGATGGCTGATCTTCCCAGCTATCACCCTAGCTTGCAGGGGAGAATATTGGGACGCTACCACTCACATCCAGGTAGGTTCCAATCGCTTCTCCTTCGCCTGTGCTCAATTAGACAGGCTTGATAACTTCTGGGCTGATATGGAAGACGATCCAGAAGGAACCATCACCGACTACTTCAATCATCAGCTGGTGTTTGAAGAAACTATCCACAATCCAGCCTTGAAGAAGCCAACCCAGAAGGGTGCGAACGATACCCTCACCCTCGCAGACCTAGGACTCAAGCTATGACCTTCAACATGCCTCCTTGGCACCCCATCACCTCCCCTATCGACCTGAAGCATCTCGGCAAACTGGCTGAAGAGCTCGGCGAGCTAACCGCAGCCATCTCCCGCTGCATCATCCAAGGCCTGGATGAGCGGGAGCCGGTTACTGGGAAGCTCAATCGGGAATGGCTGGAGGATGAAATTGCTGACGTTGCGGTGGGGATTGACCTCTGCATCGAACACTTCCGCTTGAATGGCCCTCGCATGGCGGAGAGAGCTAATCAGAAAGAAGCTAGGCTCCGCTCTTGGCATGGAGCCTTGAAACAAGCCCCTCCTCCCTCGCAGACCTAGGATTGAAGCTATGAGCCGTAAACCAGATTATAACATAGGACTCCTGAACAAGAAAACAGATGCTAAGAACCAAAGCTGTGGTGCAGCTTGGGCAAATCCAGATGGTACTATCACAATCTTCCTTGATGCTTTCATTGTCCTTCATGGAGGCAGAGACACGATGATGACGCTGTTCCCAAGACAAGTTGAAAAAGAGAATAGCTATCCGGGTGCTTTGCCAATCAATCCACCCGGATAGCCTTCCCATCCATTCCCTCACAAACCCCGTTGACAACCGCCCGGACCTGTGCCATTATCGCAATTGTCCGGGCGGCCCTTCGCCTCCCCTCTTTCACCCGCCCCAAGTGGGGCCAACTATCGGAGCCTACCATGTCGCGAGTCACTGATACCTCCCCGACGGAGGAGTTCACCATCCAAGGCATCTCCTTCGCCATTCCGCAGCCCTACGTTGCCGGTTCCCTGGAGCTCACCGAGGGCGAAGCCTCGGCTCTGAACCAGACCTTCGCCGAGAACGTGCGGAACAACTTCTCCAAGACCATCCAGGATGCGGAAGCAGACTACCGGAAGGCCAACGGCCTGGCGGAAGGGGCGGAGGTGGCCCGCGATCAGCTGGACAAGGGCGCCCTGGAGACCAAGCTGGCCGAGTATGTTCGCTCCTACGAGTTCGGCGTGCGCAGCATCCGAGGCGCCAGGGTTCCGACTGACCCGATCGGCCGTGAGGCTCACCGCATCGCCACCGAGATCATCAAGAACGCCCTCAAGCAGAAGGGGATCAAGATCGACTCGGTCTCGAAGGAGTGGATGGCCGACAACGTCAAGGCCCTCATCGACGCTCAGCCGGCGATCACCGACGAGGCCAAGCGGCGGGTCGAGCAGGCGGGACAGTTCGCCCTGGGCAGCCTCGGCCTCCCGGCACAGACCCCGGCCAATGCGGAGCAGGTCCCCGACCCGGCGTCGACTGGCGAAGTCCCCGCCCCTCAGGCCGCCTAACCCTAGGCCGGTCTGATGGAGGTCAACTGGCTCGAGTTTTGGTACCAAGCAGCTTCTTCCCCCTTGGGGGTAGAACTCACAGTCTCCGACCCTGAGAAGGTGAAGCAGCTGCTCTACCGGGCTCGAGCCAGTTCGACCGATCCCTCTCTTCACGAATACACTATCAAAACAGCACCCCTCAATCCAGGGGGTGCTCTTTGGATAGTTAAGAGAAAGCAGGCAGACGATGCCCAAGCGCAGCCGTGAGCCTCTCGAGCTGAAAGGCCGGGAGATCCGCTTCTACCAAGGGGACTGGGACGAGCTTGCCTCCATCCTAGCCCCGGTGAAGCTCACCCCGTCAGCATTCATTCGTGAGATGACTCGGAAGCATATCCGAGCCATCCAGGCCCAAGCCAATCTTCTCGCAGCTAACCTCGAGGTCAGCCATGAACTCACAAACTCCATCATCGGAAGCATCCCCCCTGAAGGAAGTGAGTCCGATGAGCCTGACGGAACTCTTCTCCCTGGACCCGCTCCTTCTCACCGACCAGCAGGTGGATAGGATTGTTGAAGCCCTCCGGGCCGATCGGGCCAGGTGGGAAAGTGAGGAGAAGAAACCTGCTGCTGCCAAGAAGCAAGCAGCTTCCCCTACCCTCTCCCTCGGCGACTTGGGCCTGGGCTCTGGCCCCCTAGCCATCCCGGTGAAGAAATGAACCAAGATAAGAAAAATCTTGCCCATGCTGCTTGGGAACGGGAAGCAGAGAGGTGGAAGATCTTTCAACGGGGAATATTCTTCACAGTTGAAGAGTTCTCAACTTCTTCTGCTCCTCTAGAAGCCCTTCCCAGCGAAACCACCATCCATCGCTTTTCCTCAAGGGAGATGGCGGAGTTCTTCAAGCGGGATAAGATCATCACCGCTATCATCGAGGCACTAGCATGATCTGTGCCCTGAATGGGAAGAAGTGCTTGCTATCTTGCGAGACCCCTTGCGATGGCCCTGACTGGGGAGGGAAGTACGACCCCATCACCGTAGCTGAAGCGCTTCGCTTCACCTACCATCACTCTATATCCGACACACCGCTTGTCTTTCCTGAGGAGAAGCTTCTGCTCCGAGCCGCCAAGACCTTGGACTTCTGCGTCCCTTCCTACTGGCGGGCCCTAGCCATCATCCAGTCCTTGGCCTTCTTGGCCCTAGCCACTTGGGAAGCATACTCCCGATGACCTCCATCATCAACTCATCCTTCTCCATCATCCAGGCCAACCTCCAGCTAGCCTGGGACTCCACCTCCCTCGGCGCGCTGAAGAAGTGCCCTCGCTACTACCAACTCTCCATCGTCGAGGGCTGGACCGGCAGGGATGAGAACATTCACCTTTCCTTCGGCATCGCTTACCATAAAGCCCTGGAGGTCTACGATCATGTCCGAGCGGCGGGAGGTTCTTACGCTGATGGACTGCGAGCTGCTACTCGTTGCGCTCTCACAATGTCCTGGGACACTCCTAGAGGTCGACCAGGAGCTGTATTCTCCCAAGATCCTAACAAGAACCGCTACACCCTCGTCCGATCGGTTGTCTGGTATTTGGACAAGTTCGAAGAAGATGCCCTGGAAACCGTCATCCTCGCCAACGGCAAGCCAGCGGTGGAGCTTTCATACCGCTATAAGACGACGTACCTAGCCCCGAGTGGGGAGCCCTATCTTCTCTGCGGCCATCTGGATCGGCTTGCCAAGTTCGGTGGGGAAGTCTGGATTGCCGACCGCAAGACCACCAAGATGACCCTCTCCGATTTCTACTTCGCCACCTTCACCCCTGACAACCAAATGTCCGGCTATGCCCTGGCAGGTAAGGTGGTGTACAACACTCCCACCGCTGGCATCCTCATCGACGCGGCCCAGATAGCCGTCGGCTTCACCCGCTTCCAGCGAGGCTTCGCCCCTCGGAACGATGCCCAGCTCACCGAGTGGTATGAGGAGTTGGAGTTCTGGCTGGTCCAGGCCAGCTTTTTCGCGAAGCAGGGCAGGTGGCCGATGAATGACAAGGCCTGCTTCAATTGCTCCTACCGAGGGATCTGCTCCAAAGACCCCAAGGTCCGGGACACCTGGCTGAAGGCTGGCTTCACCAAGAGAATTTGGGACCCACTCCAGATAAGAGGGGACATTTGATGAGCCCTATGCGCTTTGGCCCTCCCGAATGTCGGAACTGTGCCGGCTCACGGCATTGGCCCCACAACTGTCCTAACACACCAGAAAAACGAGCCGCAATACAACGCTCGATACTGGAGGCCCCCATGCTTACCGCTGAGTCGTCATCGCTACGGACAAGGAGGGAGAGTGATGACCAGGCTTGACTGGTGGATTTTCAGGATCGGCGGAACGATCTTGTTCCTCCTCATCGCCAGCAGCCCGTTTAGCTTACTGGCGGCGTTTTACTTCACCTCTGCAGCATGGCTGTGTCCGCGCTAGGAGCCCCCGGTGAACGACCTCCGCCAGCTAGCTTCTTCCATCGAGGCTCTAGCTCGCGAACATCCTTGCTGGTCCCAAGTCCACGAGATCATCTACTGCTGCACCAACCACATCAATGCCCTTGCCCGCATATCAGAGATAAACCAAAAGGAAGCCTTCGATGCCAAGCCTAGACGAACACCAGAGTGATTCCGCTACCAAGGTTCTCCTCATCGGCGACTCCGGCATGGGTAAGACCGGAGCGATGGTCTCCTTGGTAAAGGCAGGCTACAAGCTCCGCATAGCCGACATGGATAATGGCCTGGACATTCTGAAGAATCTCCTCCGCCAGGAGCCCAACGCGAAGGAACTCCTCCAGCGGGTAAACTTCCAAACCCTCACCGATCCAATGCGAGCCATGCCAGCCGGCGGCTTCATCCCGGCCAAGGCCACCGCCTGGGTAGGGCTGAGCAAAATCCTCCAAGAATGGCCGGAAGGTCTGGGGAAAATCACAGATTGGAAAGAGGATGAGATCTTCGTCCTGGATACCTTGAACTTCGCCGGCAAGGCATGCGTGCGTTTTATCTTATCGCTTAATGCCAGGTTGGGCACCCAACCCACCTGGAACGACTACTACGCTGCACAGCAGATGCTCGAGAATATGTGCGCGATGCTCTACTCCGATCAGATCCGTTGCAATATCCTGGTCCTCTCCCATGTGAGGGAAATCGCTAAGAAGGAGGACCACATTTCCCCAGAAGGAAAAGTCACCAAGGTAGAGATCGAGGGCACTCGCCGAGGCTACGCCGAGACAGGCGCAGGCACCGCCCTCTCTCCCAACATGGGCCGCTACTTCAACGGTGTACTCATGATGGATCAGATCGGCACCGGGCAGTCTGCTCGGAAGATCATCCGGACTATGAGCCATGAGAACATCGGCCTCAAGAACCCGAACCCTGGGGTGGTCCTGCCCCAGTACCCAATAGCCACCGGCCTGGCTGATTACTTCAAGGCCGTTCGTGGCAACCCTGTTCCCTGAAAAGGGGACCTTCCTGGGCAGAGCCCATAACCTACCACTGAAAGGATAAGCCAATGGCTGCTCCCAATTTCCGCACTCTCCTCTCCAAGCCGGTGGACTCGGTCAAGCGCCCCCCGGTACTGCCCGCCGGAACCTACTACGGTTCCATCTCCGAGTACAAGTTCACCGAGTCGAAGAACGTGAACAAGGAGACCGGGGCCAAGACCCCGATGCTGGCAGTCACCATCAAGGGCCTTTCCCCCGGCGAGGATGTGGACCAGGCGGACCTCAAGGACCCGGCCGATGGAACTCCCATCGACATGTCCAAGAAGTACTTCATCCACAACTTCATCCTGACGGAGAATGCGCTCTTCCGTCTGAAGGAGTTCCAGGAGCAGGCCGGTATGTCCACCGCTGGTCGCTCTTTCGAGGAGACCATCCCGGAGATGAAGGGCATGCCGGTGGTACTCTCCATCGTGCAGCGCCCGACTGAAGATGGCCAGAACCTCCGCAACGAGATCGCGGAGATCAAGGGCCAGCCGGCCTAAGCAGCGGACGCCCTAGTCGCAGGGGTATAGCCGCTGCTCGCCTCCCTGGGTGTTTCACACTCCGCCCAGGGAGGCACCTTTCCTCAGCCAAGCACGGGAGGCCACCTTGGCCCTGACTAACAAGTACCAACGCATCCCCCTCGACTCCATCATCATCGAGCGTGACTCACGCCAGCGCCGAGAGGTGGAGGTCGATGAAGAATTCCTCCGAACCATCAAGGTTCGCGGGGTCATCCAGCCCATCATCGTGGAGAAAACTTCCGATGGCTTCCTCCTCATTGCGGGAGAACGCCGAGTGGCTCACTCCAGAGCTGCTGGCCTCCCAGACATTCCAGCTCGCTTTGCATCCGATCTGGCTCCAATCGAGCGAAAGCTCCTTGAGTTCGAGGAAAACGCAAAGAGGCTGGACCTTCCATGGAAAGACCGAGCATCAGCCATCTGGGACATCCATCACACTCACCTTGAACTGGACGCTGGCTGGACCCAAGAGTCCACAGCCGAGTCTATCGGACTTAGCTCTGGCTACGTCTCAACTGCAATCGCGGTTGCAGACGCTCTTAGAGCAGGAGATGCTTCGATTGTGGAAGCAGGTGGCATCAGAGCCGCCTATAATATCCTCGCCCGGAAGCAAGAGCGAAAGCAAGACGACACCATGAATGACCTGCTGGCATCCGTGCCGGTGAAACCTTCCCCTGCTCACGGAGTTAAGTCTCCCGGACAGGTCACCGCTACAGAAGCCAGGATAGCCCAGCCTCGCCTAACCCACGAGGAGACCTCCATTCTTTACTCCTCCTTCCTGGAGTGGGCTCCTGCTTACTCTGGCCAGCCCTTCAACCTGATCCACTGTGACTTCCCCTATGGGATAGGCATCGACAAGTCAGACCAGGCCAAGTCAGCCAACTGGGACGAGCAGTACGACGACTCGGATGAAGTCTTTTGGGAGCTCTGTCGCTGCTTGGCCGAGAACCTCGACCGCCTGATGAGCCCCTTCGCTCATCTTTTCTTCTGGACATCCTCAGACCTTCGGCGACAGAATGAAGTCCTCCAATTCTTCCAGCTCCACGCCCCTTCCCTCGACTTCTGCCCAGTCCCCTACATCTGGCACAAGACCGACAACCGGGGTATCCTTCCCGATCCTAAGCGAGGCGGAAGGAGAGTTTATGAAACGGCTCTCATGGCCAGCCGGGGCGACAGGCTGGTTGTTAAGAGTGTGTCCAATGCGTATGGAGCCCCAACAAGCAAGGAAATTCATCAGAGCGAAAAGCCCGAGCCCATGCTGCGGCACTACTTCCAGATGCTTGTTGATGAAGATACACGCCTGCTCGATCCTACTTGCGGAAGTGGAACTGCGCTTCGAGCAGCAGAAAGTCTCGGAGCCTCCTACGTCCTAGGCCTGGAGCGGAACCCAGGCTATGTAGAAGGGGCCAGGATCGCTCTGAGGAAGTTCCGCTTGAAGAGGAGCGCTGCGAAGTGACCCTCCGCCTCTACGGGGTCCCTACCCGAGCTCCCGCTACTGCCAAATCTCGAGGCCGTGCCGGGACGGTAGAGCTTAGCATCCGCCTCACGGTAGATGAGCGGGAGTGGCTCTACCAAAAAGCCTTGGCCGAGGAACGTTCCATGTCCTTCCTGGTCAGGCAGCTTATCAAGAAAGCAAGGAGTGAAACATGAAACGTAGAGTTGTCCTATTCAACGGCCCTCCTTCCTGCGGCAAGGACACCGCTGCGATAGGGTTATTCGAAAGACTGACCTACCAGCGGCTGGGCTTGGAGCATGAACTCCACCTCTCCCTGGAGCGCTTCTCCATGCCGAACAAGCGAGCCTTCGCTGGCATGATGGGGCTGAATATCTCCACATTCGGAGTGGTGGAGGTTTGGGAAGCGAGGAAGGAAGAGATCATCCCTTCCCTCGGTATCTCCTATCGCCAGTGGCAGATTGACTTCTCTGAGAGGTTCATGAAGCCTCTCTACGGCCAAGCCATCTTCGGCCAACTCCTCGCCGAGCGCTGGTTGCGCCGCACCGTCGGCCTCAAGGAGGACCAGGCCCTTATCATCCCAGACTCTGGCTTTAAGTCCGAGACCGAGGTCCTTCTCCGGAGAGGTTGGGACATCCTCCTCATCCGCATCCATCGGCCAGGGACAGACTTCTCCAAAGACTCCCGATCCTACCTAGAGTTCGACCCTCGGCCCAACCTCCTCCAACTGGACATCCAGAACGATGGAACAGAGGCCGACTTCCAAGCTCACATCGTCGGGGTCTTCCAATCATGGATGAAGTCTCTTTCCTAAACCCTTGCTGCAAAGCCATCGGTCCCCCGAAGGCCAGGGTCATGGCGATCGGGGAAGCTCCCGGCGAGCAGGAAGAGCTAACCGGGATACCTTTCATCGGCTCCGCTGGGCAGGAGTTCGATCGCCTGCTCGGCGAAGCTGGCTTCTCGCGTAGCGACCTCTACCTCACCAACGTCCTCTGGACACGTCCCCCCGCTAACAAACTGGAGGCCTTCTGTGTCACGAAAAAAGACCTTCCAAGCGGCTACTCTCTGCCCACACTGTCATCGGGTAAGTATCTCCACCCTAGTCTCCTCCCAGAGCTTGACCGCCTTCGATCCGAGATTGCTAGCGTCAGTCCCAATCTCATCTTCGCCCTTGGTAATACCGCATGCTGGGCTGTCTTCGGACAGACTGGAATTAGCAAAATCAGGGGAACAGTTCAAGCAGGACCACATGGGATTAAAGTCCTCCCAACCTATCACCCCTCCCATGTCCTCAGACAGTGGGACGTCAGACCAATCGTCCTCGCAGACCTCATCAAGGGAAGAAGAGAAGCAGACTTCCCAGAAATCAGACGCCCGAGAAGAAGCGTTATCATCAACCCTTCCCTTACGGAAATCAGAGAATTCGTAGAGAGGGCTCTTCTCGCCAAGCTGATGGCGGTTGATATTGAGACCCGCAACCGCCAAATCACCTGTATTGGCTTTGCCATAGCTAGAGATGATGCTCTAGTCATTCCATTCGTGGACCTGCGGAAGAAGCCCCCGAACTACTGGGAGGACCCAGCTCATGAAGCCTGGGCATGGCTGCAGGTCCAAGCTCTTCTCGCCTCCCCTTCCCGGAAGATCTTCCAGAATGGCCTGTACGATCTCCAGTACCTCCGCCGTATGGGCCTGCATATAGAGAACTGCGCTGAGGACACCATGCTTCAGCACCACGCGATGTATCCTGAGCTTCTCAAGGGCCTCGGCTTCCTCGGTTCCGCCTACACGAATGAAGCCAGCTGGAAGCTGCTTCGCCAGCGAAGCTCCGATGACCTGAAAGGAGATGACGAATGAGAATTCTTGATCCAGGGCATCGTTATTCCATTCTCTCTTTCGATGGTGCCTGTGAGCAGTATATCCAGTTCATGAAACGAGTAGGCCCTAAATTTCCAGGAAACGAAGAGGCTTATCCTGGGACTAATTGTCAGGAACTTCTTAGAGTGCTGATTGATAGGGTTAAGTATTTAGAAAATCAGGTTCCTTGTGTGGAGAATAAATTAATCCTCTCTTCTCTAGAGAATGCTCTCTTCCTTTTCGAGGCTCGTGCAGCCAGACGTCATGGAAGAGATTTCAAAGAAGAAACTCCATCGCAAGTAGCCCAGCTTGGCTACTGCTCTATCTGTGGACATGTACTCTGTGAGCATGAGCTATGAAAATCTACACCGCTTCCAAAATCATTCACGCTCAGATGTGGCGAGATCTTCGCCGGGAGTTCCCCTCCATCTTCTTCACCGCCCATTGGCCAGACCTCATCGCTTTGAACCTGGAAAGCGACAAGAGCCCCCTGGTCTTTCGAGATGCCTGGGAACAGAACATAGCCGACGTGCTAGAGGCTGACGTCCTCATCCTCTTCCATCTCCAAGGCGAACGCCATGAAGGCTCTTTTATCGAAGTTGGTGCTGCTCTTGCTGCTGGCAAGCGTGTACATATTATCAGCGACGCTATCGACGAACTAGGGAAGTGGAAGTGGCATCCTTCCATCTCCATATGGAAGCTCTCTCTCAGAGATTTACTTCGCCAGCTTCTCAAGGGTGAGCAATCGTGAAGATTCAGACCGGAGACCTCAAGCCTGGCGACCTCATAGGCCATGACCTTCACCAGGTCTACAACGGCCTAGACGCCTGCCTCACCTTCGAGATATTCGAAGTCCTCTCCGAAGCCATGCGGAAGGAGAATGATCCCAGCTGGGAAAACATCTACTCCTTCGAGCGAGGCATGCAAGCGCCGGCTCTGGACATGATGCTTCGCGGCTGGCTCATCGACCCCTACGAGCGGCAGGTTGGCACCAAGGCCACCCGGCTCCAGAAGGAAAGGGTAGAAGCCATCCTGAACCGTTACGGCTTTGCCACCTGGGGTAAGCCCATCAACCCACGCTCCCCTCTCCAACTCAAGAATTACTTCTACTCCCACCTCGGCCTGCCGGAACAGTTCCGCTTTGATAAGGGAGAGCGGAAAGTCACCACTAACCGGGAAGCGCTGGAAAAACTCGAGGACTACCTCTATGCCCGACCACAAATCCTCTCCATCTTGGCAGCCCGTGACGCTACAAAGCTCCTTTCAGTGTTGGAAACTGAAATCGACCAAGACGGTCGGATGCGAACCTCTTATAATATCGCCGGTACCAATACAGGAAGATGGTCCTCTTCTTCTAACTCGACCGGAGGGGGAACCAATCTTCAGAATATCACCCCGAAGCTGCGAAGAATGTTCATTGCTGATAAGGGGTATAAACTCTGCTACCTTGACCTGGAGCAGGCAGAAAGCAGAGTGGTCGGTCTCCTTGTCTGGTGGCTCCTTGGCGATGCCACTTACTTGGACGCCTGCGAGTCAGGCGATCTTCACACCTACGTTGCCCGGCTTGTCTGGCCAAAGCTCCCATGGACCGGGGAGATTAAGAAGGATAGGGAGATCGCTGAGCAGATTTTCTATCGACATTTTACTTATCGCGATATGGCTAAGCGTGGGGGTCATGGGACTAATTACTACGGTACTCCTCCTACTATGGCTAAGCATCTGAAGGTCACCACCCCGGTAATGCAGGAGTTTCAAGATGCTTACTTCACTCCTTTCTCTGGTATCAGGCGATGGCATGTCCTCACTGCTAGAACTCTTGGACTCCATCAAGAAATTACAACTCCTCTTGGTCGTAGGCGTATTTTCTTTGGTCGTCCTGATGATGATGCTACTCTCCGAAAGGCGATAGCCTACGCTCCGCAGTCCACCGTCGGAGACCTTCTCAACTACGCCCTCTGGCGGCTCTGGAAGTATGAGCCCAGGATCGAACTCCTGGCTCAAATCCACGACGCTGTGGTGTTTCAGTATCCAGACGATCCTCGCTATGAAGCCGATATTCTATCCTCCTGCATCGAGCTAACTCGCATCCCCCTCACCCTCCGAGGCCGGACCCTTACCATTCCCTCCGAGGCCAAGATCGGCTGGAATTGGGGTGAGAACCAGCTCGATCGCCCCCTCGAGAAACGCCTCTGGCCAGACGGCAACCCTAATGGACTTGTCAAGTGGAAATCAGGACAGAATGACTCCCGGCGAAGAGTCGTCGGATTGGATAGAGCAGTTTCTTGACTACACTGACGGGATTAACTCCCCGGAAATCTTCCGTCTCTGGGCTGGGATAGTCTCGGTAGCAGGACTGCTGGAACGAAGGGTCTGGAGCGAGATCATGGGGTCTCAGCTCTATGCGAACCTCTATGCCCTGCTAGTCTCCAACCCTGGGGTAGGCAAGACCCAGGCGATCCTGCGCACCTCTAAGGTCTGGATGGGAACCAAGCAGCTCCACGTGGCAGCGAACAGCGTGAGCAGGGCTTCCCTGGTCGATGCTGTAGCCAAGGCCCAGCGGATCATTATCAAGAACGGTATCCCCTTGGACTACCACTCCCTCCAGGTTGCTTCCTGGGAGTTCGGCACCCTAGTCCCCTCATACGATCTGGATTTCTTGAACCACCTGAATGAGCTCTACGATTGCGGGCCTTACTTCCGGGAAGAGAAACGCATGTTCAAGAACAACCCGATTGACATCTCCAACCCCCAGCTGAACATGATCGCCGGAACTCAGCCTGCTTACCTCTCCTCCCTCCTCCCAGACGAAGCCTGGGGTATGGGCTTCATGACTCGGGTTATCATGGTCTACTCCGGCGAGATGGCCCGTCGGCCGAAGCTCTTCTCCAATGGAGAGGACCGCAAGGTAGCAGACCCGAAACTCCTAGCCGGCCTGGTTGCCAAGGGGGTCTCCCTCTTGGGGGAGATGGGCAAGGCTGAGTGGAGTTCCACCGCCCAGCTTGCCTACCAGACCTGGGTTGACGCAGGGATGCCGCCCTGTCCAGAGCACCCACGGCTCGAGGCCTACAACACTCGCCGCCTGATCCATGTCGGGAAGCTGGCCATGATTTCCGCCGCCTCCGCCGGGCATCCCCTAGCCATCGAGTTGGAGGACTTCAACCGGGCTCTAGCCTGGCTGATCGAGGCCGAAGTCACCATGCCTGATGTCTTCCGAGCCATGGTTGGCAAGTCCGACATGGTGATCCTGAGAGAGCTCTACCAGTACGTGTGGGAGGCTTACTCCAAGGGGAAGAAGCCCATCCACAATTCCCGCCTGGTGGCGTTCCTCTCCGCTCGTGTGACCTCTGACAAAATCGACCGGATTATCCAGGTCGCAGCTAAGTCGGGTCTAATTGAGAACGGGACATATCCAGATGACTGGAAGCCGGTTCCTCGTGCGAGTGGGACCCTGGAGAATTAGAGGCAATCCTTTCCGCCTGCATTCCTAGCCGGTTCAGCCTGGAATGAAGGGCTTGCATATCATCCCTTCTCTCCTGCCGAAGCCCGTTAAAAGCTTTCTTCACATCTTCCTGGAAAATCTCCAGCTGCTTCATCAAAATCGCCTGGCCAGAAGATACCAGTTCCAAGCTGGTGATCCTAACCACCAGCTTCTCTTCCAGCATCTCAATCTTATCCAGTAAGCTGGCGTATTTCTGGTCATAATGGGAGCGCATCTCATGTCGCTCAAGCTGCGACTCTTTGATCTGATCAAGTCGGGCTTTGTGGTTCTTCTCCAGGAAGTTCCAGATCACCCTGGCAGTTATCCCAATTGCCCCTGCAAAGACAGAAGAAAGGAAGATGACTTGTTCCCAGCTTACTGGACCGATCATTTGCAAGCTTCCCGATGAGTTTTCTCATTTGTTAAGATTCTTCTCTTCACCCCAGGTGTTGCCTGGATAGCCCCATCACCCGGCTGCTGGATGATGGGAACGTAGACCTGGCAGTAGGAGTCTGCCGTTGGTTCAAACTTTTGGTTCCAGCTTTGTTGGCACGCTGTCAGGCTCAAGAGCCCGAAGAGCGTCATCCACTTGCTGATCAGATAGACCACTGACTTCCTCCAGGATTTTCTTCCCGATGCTGACCTTCCTCGCCACCTCTAGAGAGGAAGCAGCGATAGCTCGCTGCTCCCCTTCCGAAATCCACTTGTTCTTCTCGGCCAACTCCAGCAAGGAGTGAGCCATCTGGAGAAGCAAGAGGATTATCTTTCCCCAGATCATGCAACCGGCCGACCTGGAGTGCTGCTGTCCACCACCTTCACCTCGGAGGAGCTCTTCACATCCGGGCTAGGCGCGGCTCTCGCTACCTCTGGCGTAGCAATGATGGTCTTCACCCCTGGCGTAGCCACTGCCTGGTTCACCAGGGCCTGGTCTCTTCTGGCCCACTGGCCGAAGCCCAGCGTTATCAGCGCAGAGGCGATGCCGATCACCGTCTCCATATTCGCCAGCGCACTGGCCCAGCTGGCGCCCTTAGTCATGCCGAAGAGCGTGAGCATGCCAGCGATGTACAGCAGCCCCGAACGAATGAAGCTGCTGACTTGTACTGTGTTTGGTAGTGTCACGAGGGACTCCTTTCTAAAGATTGGCAGCTTGGAAATGCATAGCATCTCCGGTTTTCCATCGGCCTCCCCAGGTCCAGCCTTGGGCCCGGAAAATCCCGACAGCCTTCTGCGGCATCATGCCCTTCTTCTCATCGTAGGGCCTGCCGTAGAAATTGATCAGATGGGAGAGGTCGATCGCTGCACCCCAGGAGTGGATGCTGAGAGAGCGGCCGCTCCGCATGAGGCGAAACACCCAGGTCCCGCCGCAGATGTCCAGCTCGAACTCCTGGATCTCATCCACGGTAAAGGCTTCCTTGATCCCCTGCAGGCAAAGGTGCAAGCTTTCCGCGCATTTCTTATGAACAGTCAGGGCCTGCCACTTCGTGGCCCTGGGCACCATGACCTTCTTTCCATCCCGAAGAATCTCCTTCGGGTAGTAGAGCTGATACGGTGGCACCAGCTTCACCAGGTTCTCCTTCACCCACTTCGGGTCTGGCTGGCCGTTCCGATCAGCATCCGGGTTCCCGTAGAAGGAATTCATTCGCGCTTGCTTAGGCCAAGTAGGCATCTTATTCTCCCACTGTCCGGGTTGTTTGCCCGGCATCTGATCCGGGTGAGTTTACGTGCTTCTCCCTCTCGGCATCACCCCCAGCCGAGAAGGAGGATTTCTTCACCGCTTCCAGCAGCTCGGTCATTCTGCTGTTGGTGAGATGATGGACCTCCTTGATTTTTCTGCCATTCCATAAGGTAGCCAACACAGCCATGAAGGCTACCGAAACGTTAGCCAAAACCAAGGCTTCTGTGGTAGTCATGATTACCTCGCTAGGACGGAGGCGAATTGCGCCACGTCTGCCGGACGATAGCCTCGCTCCCCAGCTACCTGCCGTTCTTTAGTCTGGCGGTTCATGCCGCTCCGAATGACGCTGGAGACATCCACTCCCCAGACCGTAGCCTGGCGCATGATGGCAGAGAACTGCTCTGCATTCCCCTTGGCTTGGGCATCCGCCCAGGCATCTCCCAGCTTCGCCACTTGCGCCTTCATCTTCTCCTTCTTGGAGTAGAGCTCCTGGCTCACAGCCATCTCTTTATCCAGCTGGGCCGGGTTGAAGCCAAAGGCGAAGAGCATCTGATAGGCAGCAGGAATATCCTTGGAGAGGGGATACCCGGTGGAAAGGCTCTTCACCTCCCCGCCGCCGATCGGCATGGTCTGGAACAAGCGGTAGATCGTGGTAGGTGCCAGGGCCCTAGCCAACAGGTCCCTCACATCCCGGTCCCGGCCTGGGTGCTCGCCCGTCGCCTGCCAGTGATCCATCGCTGCGCCTACCGCCTTCCCCATGTACTTCATCCGGTCCCAGGCCACCACGTTGAAGAGAGTAGAAGCATCTCTGACTGGGTTAGCCACCGGCGAGTTGACCTGGGAGTACAAGCTCACTCCGGTAATCGCCGCTGGCAGTCCCATCATGAAGCCATCCGCCACACTTCCCGCTCCCATCGGGGCCTGCCCATACCAGTCGTAGGCATTCTGCATCAGCCCTTTCTGGTTCCACATCTTGCTCATTCCATCGGCTGCCCAATATAATGGAGTGGCCGATATGCCTCCCAGGGCAAATGTCCCCGTGGTCTGCCAGAGCAGCGGCGCCCAGTTATTCCGAGTAAAGCCCTCGGCGGTATATTCTCCCATCTGCGCGATGAAATGGAACATCCAATTCTTGAAGAGCCCCATGGCACTCCCTGCAGGGGTAGTGAACATTCGAGGCTTATCAGCAGCGGAATACAGGTACATGGTGTTTTCAGTAAACTGTTTAGCAAAGCTGTAAATCTGATCTTCATCGAGCGGTTTTCCTGCCTTGGTGAGGAAATCCCTGGCGGTGATAAAGCCAGTGGTGAATGCATGGGAGCGAGAGAGGCGCTCGCTCTGCGCAGGGAGGAACTCGCTCAGTGCTCGCAGCCAACCAACGAAGCCCTCCCCGGAGCTCAGGGCCTTCCTCATATCGCTTAACTTAACCGCACTTGCTCCAATATAATCCTCCACAATTCTCGGATCAACCACTCTCTCTCTAGCCGCCCGATTGTAGGCTGCAGTTAACTGCGGGGAGGGGCTCCACATCTCTTTGAAACTGTGCCCCATCATCTTGACCGGGTCTAGCACTCCCATCCCACCGACCGGGCCCCTGCTGCCACCAGCAGCGAAATATGAATATCTCCCAGCAAGACGTTCCGGAGCGGCTGTCAAAACATATGCTGCTTCTGGCAACACAGTCTGGATAAACTGCAGAGCATTCACCACAGGGTATGCCAGCTTTAGCGATCCGAGTTGCAAATTGAACAAGGCAGTATTCGTCGCCTGAACAATCTTCGTGGCAGAGTTGTTTCCTAGCATCGGGGCTAAGAGCTGATCCGCCATCTGGTTCTGGGTTCTGCCCCATGTGGTCTGGACTCCAGCATAGTCGTTCAATCGAGCGGTTACTTGCCGGTAGACGGCGGTGTCCTCCCTAGCCAAAGAAGAAAGCTGCACCATCATCATATCATCTACCGACATGTTAGCCTGGTACTTCATCCTCCCCCGGAGACCATTCTCATACGCTTCCAGGAAGGCATCCCTGGTGAAGCCTTCCCCATCCCACTTGAACCCTCTTACCCCCTGGCGTTCCAGCAGGAAGCTCGGGTTCACCACC
>JGI10216J12902_102002920_pt1 | contig 48685 bp, 80 predicted proteins | sample KanNatreferecore_FD_12902 | JGI IMG/M metagenome (IMG submission 12902)
TAGGCGAGGCTGAGATTAGTGCTTTTCAGACTTTGAGACCGTGAGCGTATTTTTCACCTTTCGGCGTCAATCGACCGGGATGGAATTGCCTCACCAGCGCCCGGCATTAGCTCTACAGTCCGCCGTTCCTACGGGCTTTCAAAGTCGCTCCGCTACTGAGCGCACGTAGTGCGTGATTTTCTAGGTACTCACGACTGAGAAGAACCTTGTTCATTGAACCTGTGGCCTCGCTTTAGCGATTAAAGCCGAACGGTTGTCTATTTACGGAGTTGGGAAGTTGGTAGGCTTATCACTCCGATAATCAACGAAGTGATCGTAATGCGGTGTGCAGATTTAAGTTTTTAGTGTAGAATGTTGACCGTCACGCCTGTACAGTACCGATGATCAACGCATGAAGCCCGTCAGTGAAAGCTGGCGGGTTTTGTGTTTCTGAACGTACAGGAAAGTTATCCGCGCGGGTGTTTATAGGAGTAAAATAGAGGCATGACCAAACGCGAAAAGCGGAAGCTGATTCAGTCAGTTTGGGCGTATCTGAATAAAAGAATCAGCGAAGCGTTTGAGGCCAAAGACGAACGCGAGTTTGATTGGTATTCTGACGGACAAGAGGCTTTTTGGCATATCTTGCGCGAGGAGCCGATTACCATCACGCGGCGCGTTAAGCCCCTGTAGTCCTCTCCGCCAAGGCTGTGGTTATATATGAGGTGAAAGAATGAACTACGCATGGGAAAACGATCCGTGGTATATCGCGCACAAGGCTCGCTGGGATGCGTTGAAAGCGACTGGCTGGCAGTTCCGCGAACCTTTGCCGTTGACTAACCGCGTGGGAATGACAATCTTCCGCGACAGCGACGAATATACGATGTACGTGGCGCGAACCACGCCACAAGAGATTCACGAAGAACTGCTTGAGCGGTGCGAATACCACGCCGCGAACTACAAACCGCCACAGGCTGTTGCCGCTTAGTTCCCCTCTCCGAAATAAACCCTACAAATCGAATACCCTGAGTGAGTGTCTACCTCATTCACTCGTTCAACTCTGTCTCGTGGGGACACAGGGACAGCCGTAATTGATCTCCAACGTAAGTTAGGAATCTGTGCCGATGGCTGCTTCGGGCCGGAGACGGTTCATGCCGTGACTGAATTCCAGTTGCACCACGGGTTGAAAGCGACAGGAGAAGTTGATGAGGTGACGAATTTGGCGTTGTTTGGTGCCAGTGAAGATCGGCAGACTTGGAGTGAATTCAGGGAGGACGAATAGTGAACGAGGTTTTAGGAATGCTTAAAGCCCTTGCCACGTCGCGGAAGTTTATGGCGGCGTTGGTCGGGTTGATTGTCACATTGGCCGCAAAGCATGGCCTCAGTCTCGATCCTCAAACAGTGGCGGAAATCGTTGCGATCATCGTTGCCTATCTCATCGGCCAGGGGATTGCTGATTCAGGGAAAGAAGCAGCGAAGATTGCGGCTGTTGCTACCGCGTCACCTGCTATGGCAGAGGCTAAGAAGGCGGTTAAGAAAGTTTCTAAAGACGTGACGGAGGGAAAATGATCAATCGTAGATTTCTAATTGCACCGGCACTGGCTCTTGTTTTAACTCTAACGGCCTGCTCTGGTGGTCTGCTGACAGGTTTCCGTGTCGGGATGCGGGTAACACTTCCATTCGTCGCCACGCTTGTCACAGAAGGCGTTATTTCGCAGGCGATAGCCGATGCCGTGACAGGTGATATCAACGACGGGATTGACGCCGCCGTGAACTGCGATCAATGCCTCAAGGCCATTCCTTCCAGTGTGACAGGCGCGGCGAAACAAGCAGCGAAAGCGAAGTGCTACCTCGGACTCGCAAGTGCCTTACGAAGCATCTTAAATCGTCATCACATTGAGGGCGTCGAGCAGCTAAACCGGATTGCGCGGATTATCGAAGCTGGGATCTCGGCATTTGAGGAGTACGCGCGGAACGTAGGGCCGGAGGCGTCCAAGGCCAGAACGGAAAGCATGTCGGCAGACCCAGACAAGACGCTGAAGGATGCGATTCAGAAGATGAAAGAAGATCTTCGTGACGCCACGAAATCGGTTGATAAGAAGACTGGGAAGGTTCGCTACGTCATTCCGAATGACAGTGGTTTTCTGCTGGCGAAGTAGATGGTGGGAATCAGTGAATGTCAGGAGAGACAGATGATCGGCGGAGTTCTTGGACAGTAGACACGCTGAAGGATCATTACGACCAGCGTTTCAACGACCAAGAGCAAGCGGTCAAGAGTGCCCTCACAGCTCAGAAGGAGGCGGTGGCGGCGGCTTTGGCAGCGTCAGAAAAAGCCGTTGCGGTTGCGGAAACGAACGCCGAGAAGTGGCGGCAGAGCGCGAACGAGTGGCGCGGGGCGATGAACGATCGGGAACGCAACCTGATGCCGCGCACCGAAGCTGAAAACGCTTCAAAGGCCAACGCTGAGAAGATCAACGCTTTAGGGACTCGGATTGACAAGAGCGAAGGGCGCACAAGCGGACTATTAACAATCTTCGCAATCCTTTCTTCGCTTGGTGTTTTAGTGGCGATCTTCATGGCGATTCGGAGAGGCTGAGAACAATTTTGAGGTAGTACCGATGAACGATGTCGCCAGATACGACTCAAATTCTAGCGGGTGGGGCGCTGGCGCTAGTCATAATCGAGAAGGTATTTACGTTTGTTTGGCCGATAATCAGGCCGGCCAATGGGAACGGCAAGGCAGAGTTAGCAGGGTTTCAGAACAAGAATTACTGGATACTTGAGTTCTCAAGGATCTGCAAAGACGCAGTAATTCCAGTGTGCGACATGCTGATACGAATCGAGCAGAACCAGGTTGAGATATTGCGACTGCTGAGAAACCTGCGTGCCGCACAGAAGCGAAATTTTGATGATGAGTTTGAGTAGTTACACTTGAGATGAAACCGTGTAGACAGAATTGAAGTGACGCCTTACTACGAAGATGAAGCAGTAACGATTTATCACGGCGATTGCCTTGAGGTGCTGGCTGGCCTGCCGAGCGCGAGCGTTGACGCTGTTATCACCGACCCGCCGTTTTCCAGTGGCGCACGAACCGACGCAGGAAAGAGCATGCGTGGTGCGATGCAGCGCGGTGCTCAGTGGCAAGCCGAATGGTTTAGCCATGACAATATGGCGACGCACGGATTTCTCTTTCTAATGCGCCTTGTTGGCATTGACATGCTGCGAGTCACAAGCGCGGGCGGTTCGGGGCATTTCTTTATTGATTGGCGCATGTATCCGAACCTGTACGGTGCCTTGGAATCTTGTGGTTGGGTGGTTAAAAACCTACTCGTCTGGGACAAGGTTCACTTCGGCATGGGGTCAAATTATCGCAACCAACACGAGTTAATTATTTACGCTGAGAAGTCGGGCGATCGAGAGTTTTCTGATCGCGGCATCGGTAACGTGTTGCGCTCTAGGCGTGCTGACGCAAACTGGCATCCCACCGAAAAGCCGACCGATTTAATTGAAAGAATGATTGGCGCGGTCACGGTGCGCGAAGGGACGGTTTGCGATCCGTTCATGGGATCGGGCACAACGCTGCGAGCGGCGAAAGATTTAGGGCGTAAGGCAATCGGCATTGAGATTGAGGAAAAGTATTGTGAGATCGCAGCAAGGCGAATGAGCCAAGAGGTATTAAGATTTGAAGCAGTAGCATGAAACAGGAAGGTGAGGAGGCTCGAAAGACTCCCCACCGACACCCAGCGCCGCAAGAGTTTACAGCCCTTCAGCGGCGAGAGGGCGAGGCAAGATAACCCAGCTCGAAGGAAAGTGAAAGCTATGAGCGACAAAGATCCGAAAGACCCAAACGAGCGGAAGCCGGAAGACGTACCGCCGGTGCGTATTGAGCCGCTTGACGAAGAAGTAATCCCAGGCGAAACACCGGGGCCACCAGTCCCGCCACCTCCACCGCCAGATCCTCCGCTCCCAGAAGAAGGCGGCGAGTAATGAGGGCTGCGGCTGCGTTAGCAGAGCGTCGGGCGCCTCCACTTGCTGCGGTTGAAGAAGGGTTTCTGGTCGGCCGGAGACGGCCTATCACTGACTTACCGCCCGAGAAGCAGGCGCAGATCCGGCAGGCTTATGAGGATACGGCTTTTTGTCCTGACACTGGCCTTGAGTTCTTTGGTTTCTACACCGATCTTCAGGCAGCAGAGAAAGCAGCTGCGCGTTATCCCGGTGGATTGGTAATGAGTCTTCCTGTGAACGGATGCTTACCTGATGAGCTAGGAAGGTATGGCATTCAGTTATCCAATTCGCCCAACGGGAAACGGCTGGAAGAGACAAGCCCTGGGTTGTTACAAACGGACAGCTTGAGCAGAGCAGAGGTTAAGGAGCTTAGTCGAGAATTGAAAGCGCACGTTCGAGGATTAGCAGCGATAGCGTCATGACGAGAGATGAACTTACCAAACCCACTCCCTCAGACGCTCAGGGAAGCCGTTTGGCAGTTTCTGCTAGTAATCTTATTTGCTACACGGCTCAAGGACATTATTGGATTCTGCCGCAGGCTATGGACAGCTTTTCGGGAATCAAGCTCAACGGCGAGACTGCGAGAAGCAGAGGCGCATAAGACGGATGCTGAAGCGGGAGCGATTGAGGCAAGCACGGCGATTGGATTACTAAGAGAAATGCGCGTCACGATGAACGAAGCAGCAGAGTTAAGAGACCAGCTTCAATCGAAGATTGCATCGAAGGATTCAACGATTGAATTGCTAAAAGTGAAGATCGAAGAAATGGAACGAGCGCACCCTGAAGACGTGCGCGACAACAGTGAGAGCGCAGGATGAGAACATGGTGGATATGTATCTGTGGGACGTGGTGGATTTATCCAGATCATACATTTTGCCGCTCATGTTTTGGGCTTTCGCCTTGGGGTGAAGTAATTGAATTTGTAAAGAGTTAGATTGATTAAACGCTATGGCAGGTAAAGGTGGAGCAAGACCGGGTTCAGGAAGAAAGCCTCGTTCATCTGAGCGAGCGTTAATGGTGTTGCTTGATTCGCGCGTGCCGATTCAGAAACGCGAGGAAATCTTAGATAAACTGGTTGAAGATTGCACTTCGCTGATCTTTCAAGAGCGCCACGAATCGCGCAAGTTTTTGTTTGCTTATATGTACGGAAAGCCAACCGAGCATATTCAGCACGAGATACTTGATCCGCAGAAGGTTGCGGATGAGACTCTCGAAGATTTGCGCGAGAAGTTCCCAGAAGTTCCAGCAGAGCAGCTTCAAGCAATTATCAACTCGACCTTTGGCGAGGAAGTAGCAGAGCACGGGCAAATAGGATGAGCAGGGCGACGAAATATCGCGTATTCACTCTCGATGACTGGGCACTAGGCGCGACGCGCTTGTGTGAAGAGTTCAGCTTCGTTATGTGGGCATTGCTGGTGGAGTTAGTTGGTTTTTCCGTAGTGCTTTGGTTTATCACATGAGCATCATTTCACGTCTAAGGCGAACGCATCCCTATCTCACTCCGGGGTTTAATCCTGAGAGTGAAGACGATCTTGAGCCGCTGAGAAGGCTGATTCAGTCTCCACCTATCTTGCGACGATTGACAACGCCAGAGCCGCCCCATCCTGAGACAAATCTTCCCGTGGGCGAGCCAAATGTTCCGGTGCTTACTCGTCAGCCCGTAGTTCCAACAAACCCAGAACCTGTTTCGCCTTTGCTTGAATCGTTACGCCGGGAAATCCCTCCGGTTGAAGTAGGCTCAGCCCCTCCGATGGTTATCCGAAGGGATGGCCGGCCGACAAACAAATTCATTGGTGATGGCGATCCTCTGGAGAGAGCAGAAGTTCGCCGCAGAGCGTTAAGTGAGTACGAACCAAAGAAAGAATCAAAGAAGCATTTAGTCTTACGAACATTGCTGAACTTTGTGGGTGGTGGAATACCGGGAGCAGCTCAAACACTAATCGGGCCGGGCGGCGTAATGGATCGCAGGGCGTTGGATCGCAACTGGCAACAGAACGAATTAGCCAAGGAGAATGAGTCAATCCAAGGGCTGAGATTAGATCGTCGCGCAGGAATGCAGGATCGGCTACTTGAATCTCAGGTATTAGAGAATCAGGCGCAAGCACAACGAGCGTTAAGAGAACCGGCCGCTCCGAGCTTGGTTGACTATGGTGGCTATCAGATTCCTCAGACTGAAGCGGCGCGATTAGCGCAAGCGAGGGCATTAGCAGAGGGCAAGCCTGTTGCGAAGCGTCGATACACAATAGGAAACCAGATCGTTGAGGAGCAGCCTGACGGCTCGCTGAAACCGGTGTTTACCGGTGCCGATAAGCCGCAGGAAGATGTTGAATTTGCAAACAGAAGCGTGCAGCAAAATATCTCTGATGCTGAAGGTGAAAAGGCGAAGATTGAAAAGCGGATGTCTGAGATACCTATAACGATTCAAGGTGTTAATGCTTACGGTGAACCGACAACCCAGCCTAACCCTGAATATGTTGAGCATAAGAATCGGCGCGACTCGCTCATTGACCAGATCAGAAAGTGGCGAGCAGATATTAAAGCCCCGAAACTGACGCGGAGTACCCCGCAAGTGGTCAAGCCAGCGCGAGACGGGAAATTTCACTACACGCCTGAGCAGATCCGCGCATCACTTCAGCCGGGACAGTCTTACGAAGAGATTTATGCGAAGTTGAAAGCTAATCCGAAGGTGGTAATTCAGGAATGACGGGTCGTTGGGTGATTGACAGTGAAGGGCTGAAGCTCCTCTTTTCTAAAGCGGACTTTGATGCTGATATACGCCGCGCGGTTGAATGGCAAGCCGAGTTTGAGCGACGGGTTGCAAGGTATCGCGCGCGCTACGAAGCGTTCTCAGCGTTGCGGCGAACGGCGTACCGATGGCTTGGCGTTGGGTTAGGCTGGGAAGCATCGCTACGGAGCGTTAAACATAAAGTCTTGGCCTCGCAATGAAATGTCCGATGTCCTCGATCCGCTATCCGAACTTACTCGCCCCAGCGATCCCAACCGTGATGCGCTGAATAATCCCCGTGTCCGTAAATTCCTCGATCGTATCGGTAAATCAGAAGGTGCAGACTACAACACACTAGTCGGTGGAAGTCGCATTGATGATTTATCTCGGCATCCAAACAAGGTGGGGTTGCGGACTTCTGCCGGCCCTTCTACTGCATTCGGCAAGTATCAAATTGTCGGCACAACCGATCGTTCAAAGCTCGCTAAGTACCGCCATCTCGATTACTCGCCAGAGAATCAGGATCTTCGAGCCGTTGAGCTACTGAGACAAACTGGCGCATTAGAAGCGCTGGAAAAGGGTGATGAAGTAACCGCGATAAAGCGAGCGGCAAAAGAGTGGGCTTCGATGCCGGGAAGTCCGTTGCCGGGAAGAAAGAATTATGCTGCATTCAAAGATTCCGTGGTTCAAGATCCGCTAACAGAACTGACGCAAGGCACAAGCAAGCCCGAAGTTGATCCGCTAACTGAATTAACACAACCGAGTGAACCGCAATTTACCCCACAGCAAGGCCGTGTAACTCCTGCACCACGGCCCACCCGCTTTCCACGAGGAGTGACCAAGGGGACAGCCACAAGCCGTAGTCCCGGTTTGATTGCTCCCCAGTTTCCTGAAGGTTTAACCACTGGGATTGCTACCAGTCGAGATGCGAAGTTGGTAGGCCGTCAACGAACGCCTAGAGTCAGTCCAGCGACTTTGAAGCAAGCAGACGAGACGATGGTTAAGGAAATGACCACGACTCGCTCAGAGGGCACGATTCCCCGAGGAGTTGATCCAAGATTGCTGAAGGGTGAGCAACCATCCGATCCGATGGCCTATGCGAAGGCTCAAGAGCTAGTTGGGCGCACTGAGCCTCAGAGAGAGGTTGGGGGTATTCGCGCAGGCGCAACCGCGATGGGGCCGCGATCATCGTTACTGGAGCGTGTAACCGACACGGTGAAAGACTACGCTCCTGGTATTCGCAACCTCGATACTCCAATGGGTGTTAAGACTGACCCGATTCGAGGTGCTGCGAGTCTTGGTCTGCTCGATCTTCGTCGAACGATTACACCTGAAGAACAGTTGATTGATCCGCAGGCTGAAGCGAAGGCTGAAACCGCTTATCAGATTGGCTCATTTGCCCCTGCTGTTGCTCCTTACATGGCTGCTGGGAAGGCAGCGAGTTTAATTCCGGCCTTGAATGCAGCGACAAGAGAGGCGCATATAGCTCGCACCGCATTGACGTTTGGTGGGGTTGAGTTAGGCCGCGAGCTTGCAAGATCGGCGCAGACGGGTGAACCCCTGAACCCAAAGGAAGTAGCAATCTCAACGGCCATTGGAGTAGGGATTGGCGGACTTGCCGGAGTGAATCCGAGCATCAAGCGTCAGGTAGTAGCGTTTATCACGCCGGGAGTCGTAGCTGATGTCGCGCGAGGCACAGACCCAGAGACAGCGGTAAGCAATGCATTCACTAATCTGTTGTTTGGATTGCATTCTGGCACAGCACCAAGGCCGTTACAGGCGAGAGAATTGAAGTCTGTATTGGAAAGGAAAGTGAATGAGACAAAACCTAGTCCGACTGCCGAAGCGTATCCGTCGCAGATTAGGCCGAGCGTTGAAGCGCGGCAAGGTGAAGTTGCAATCGACGTGGCCGCGCCGATTGGTCAACCGCGAGTTGGCGGAGATGTTGCTGACCGACGAATACAAGAGCAAGTCGCAACTGAGGGCGGAGCGCAAGCGGGGAATGTTCGCGCTGAGATACCACGCCATGTAGATTTGCAGCCCCGCCGTGTTCGAGGTGAAGGCAAAGAGCAATTCAAAGCAGAGAGCCGTGCAGAGAAAGAAACTCGCAGACAGCAAGTAGAGCAAGGGGGCCAGCCAGAAGCACCCACAGAGCGGCCTATTCAACCGCTTACAGAACCGCTACGAGAACCTGCTTCAGTCTCACCGATAGAGGAAGGCGTGTCTAAGGGTGCGCCTTCTCCTGCTCCCGGCCCAGCAACCGAGGCTCAGGTTAAAGCCGCTCAAAGTCCCAATGGTCCAGAGCCGCATCTCACTGTCCGTCGTTTTCTGGCCTCCGAATACAAGGATCGCATTCTCAAGGAAATCGGCTCGGATGCGGAGGCGTTGAACCCAACGGAGTTAGGCGGCATCAAGGCATCAAGCGTTTCATTCCGCAAGCCTGACGGTTCGATTGTCACCATTGCGGACGCCGCGTTCTCCGACTCAAAGCCAACTTACGGAGATAAGCGTGATGGGTTTGTAGTGACACGCACGGCGCCGACTGTTTCTGAAGTCGCACCACCGCGACTCGTCGAAGCTACACCTAGAACGACCCCTGAACCGAAAGCGCCCGCTGAAAGTGTAGATAGTGTTACGACCGAAGATGGAAAGCAGCACACACTATCGCCCAAACAGCAACGTGAATACGTTGAACTGCGCGATGAAGACCCGCGCTATACCACAGCGAAGAGGATGTATGAGGAAGCTGAACCAAAAGACAAATCAACACGGCTGGCGGCATTGAAGGATGCGGAACGATGGTTTGCAACGCGCTACCTCAACACGCCGGAGGATGTTCTGCCCACCGGCCCTGCGATTGAGCACAACCGTAAGCAGCTTGATAGTCCGAAGTTCCGCGAAATGCGGATGATGGAAAGCGTCAGCGGCAACGCTGGCCCTGATCGTTTAGCCGTGAATATAGCGGTGGACAAAGAGGGCAGGGTTGTAGCCATTGGCAACATACAAGATTTAGCACCAAAGACGCAGCAACGAATGCGTAGGGGCGAACTCCACCGAGTTGCGGCTATCGTTCGCTACCCAGACCTTACTATTGAGCGTTTTGCCGGGGAACGGGTGCCTGAAAGCGTGTTAAAGGTTTTGCGGAAATCCTTAGAAGCAGCATCCACTTCTAAAGGGAAAGCGACCGTTCTCTCTCCTGCAAAGGCTGAACCTATCCGACGTGAAGTGAAGCCGCTTGCCGAGGCAGTCAAACCCGAGCCTTCAACAACGAGTGCGCGGAATGAACAATTCGCCGCCGATAGAGCCGAATTAGACCTGCCTGAGTTGCCCGCGCCCGCGAGAAAGAAGTGGCAAGAATCTTTGGACAACGCCGCCGCGAAGGGAATCCCTGGTCGTGCGTCTGAAATCGCTGAATCTGTCTTGCGGAAGCCTCGCGCATTGACTGACGAAGAATCCGCCGGCCTGACTCTGCGAGGCCAACAAATCAAGAATCGTCACGCTGAACTACTCAAAGAGATTGAAGCCGAGCGCGATCCTTCCGTGCTTACCGCTCAACGTGCGGAACTAGAAGCACTCGAATCTCAGTTCGATAAGATTTCATCCGCAACGAAGCAGAGCGGAACGGAAGCTGCCCGCGCTCTATCAATCCGGCGAATGGAAATCAACGAGTCCTACGATCTGGTTTCGATGGTGAGCCGTGCGAAGGCCGCGAAAGGCAGAGACCTGACGCCAAAGGAACGTGCTCGCTATGAGCAAATGTCCGGCGAGATTGAGAACCTTCAGACTCAATTAGCGCAGGCCCAAGACGCGGTAAAGACTAAGACAATCCAACGTGAAATTGACTTAGCGAAACGACAAGCAAAGCGAAGTGAAACGCGACAAGCAATTGATGCTGAGTTTGCTGATCTTCGCGCACAGTTCGCGCAGGCCAAGCTAGAAACCCGATCGGGTGTTCAGGGTAGCGGGCTGGCTGGGCTAGACCCTGAAGGGCGATTAACCGCCTTAGTCGCTCGCATGGCAAAAAACCGCGTGAAGGCTGGTGTAGTCGAGGCCGAGAAGCTAATTGACGAGGTTTACAGCGTCGTTAAAGAACACTTCGACGGGATCAACCGCGAGGACATCCGCGATGCGGTTTTGAACTACGGCCTTGCCGATAAGCAAAACAAGCGGCGACAGACCCAGCTGCTCAAACAGGAATCAGAGCTGGGACGGCGGATGAGCGAGAAGGACTATTCGCCTGTTTCTAAACGGGAGCCGATTGTTTATTCACGCGAGACAGCGAGATTGCAGAGTCGAGTTGATCGGTTGAAGGCGGATTTTCAGCGTGACCTGTACGGTGCTACACGCGGAACGTCAGGCAAGATTTGGGATACGGCCGTGGCGTTTACGAATGTCCCGAAAACTCTCAAGTCGATGGGTGATCTTTCTGCTGTTTTTCGGCAAGGCGGCTATTTTAGTTTTACGCATCCGGTACTCAGTTCTAAAGCCGCAACGCACATGATTCAAGCCATCTCGCTGAAGGGATTTAAGAACGTCCAGGAAGACATCAAAGCAAATAAAGACTTCGATTTGGCGCGACGCTCAGGCGTTGAGTTTACCGGAATCGAGAAGGACAACCCGAATCTTTCCAAGCGCGAAGAAGGCTATCTAGGTTCTGATGTTTTGGACTATCTGCCAGGGGTCAAGCAGGTCAAGAACGTTTCAGAGCAAACCTTTGTGAGCTTCCTTGATAGTCAGAGAATGCAAGTGTTTGAGCGATTCGCGGATCAACTCAGATCGCAGGGAATGACACCGCAAAGGAACGCCAAAGCGTTTAATGCGCTGGGGCGATTTGTGAATGAGGCCACAGGCAGAGGATCACTGGGCGCAAAGGGAAACCAAGTCGCTCCGTTTTTGAATGCTTTTATGTTTAGCCCGCGTCTGGTGGCTTCGCGGCTTCAGATTCTCAATAAGATGATGAACCCTGCGGCGATGGCAAAGATGCCTCGTGGTGCGCGGAAGATAATGATCCGTGACAACGTGAAGTTTGCAGGAACGATTGCCGCCTTCCTCGGCCTCGCTTCTGCGGCGGGCGCAAAGGTGAATTGGGACGATCCCGATAGTGCCGATTGGTTGAAGTTTCAGGTTGGCGATACGAAATACGATCTCTTGGCAGGTTTCCAGCAGCCGATGCGGTTTATGTATCGCATGGCGCGAGCGGTCAAGGCCCAAGCTATTGGTGACGAGACTTACGAAGGCGAGGAGGCGGCCAAACTCGCGTTAGACTTTGCACGATCTAAGGCTTCTCCGGCTGGCGGCGCAGCTTGGGACGCGCTCGAAGGGAAAAACAGGTTGTCAGGCGAGAAGTTCAGCGCTCGCAATCAAGCTGTTGATCTAATAACGCCGCTTCCATTCTCTGACTTCTCAGACGCAATTAAAAACGACGGCGTATTGCTCGGCTCGATTAAAACGCTTCCCGCGCTTACCGGTGTTGGCGTTCAAACCTACAAAGGATCGCCCGAACCTGCGACGACGAAAGCCGAGAAGCTAACACGCAAGATGATTCGCGCAACGATGCCAGACGATGCCCGTACCGCAGAAGAAATAGAAAAGAGTCAGAAGGTCTCAGATCTCCGTGCGCGATCCCGCAGAGGCGAAGACGTATCAAAAGAACTTCCGTTGATGCTGACCCGCAGACAAGAGAAGGCCATCACGGACGCGAAAGGCAAGACTCGACTACAAGAGGATTTCAACCGCCTTAGCTTGCGGAACGCGATTATTGCCTACCGAACTATGACACGAGGCGAGCAAGAGTCTGTTCGGCCAATTCTGCAAGAGAAGACCACTCGCGTTGATGAGTTGCCGGAAGGTGAGCAGGCCGACATTAGAAAGCGGCTGGAATCAATCGGGATGAAGCTGGGGCAAGTGCCACGCGGCCCGCGCCCGCCACGCATCACGAGAGAGCGCCGCCGTCCCGTCAGAGAAGGCTATGTGTTTTGAGTTCGTCTGCCGAGCGCCATGCGAACGCCGAGTAGAGTTGACGGAAGGATTACGAGCAACGCGCGGAATGCGGTTTCGACTCCAGAGCGATCGGGAACATTGATAGCCAGTCCGATTAGAGCAGATGCGGCAATTACCGTTACTACTGCGATGAAGTAGGCCATCGCTCGATTTCCTTTGCGATGGTCGAATGCGTTGTGCGTGATATAGCCGCCACCTGCCCACGCCACGAAGGCTACAAAGACAACCAGAAGAATCGTCCCAACCACGGCTCAAGACTGTATTCTCGCTTCCCTGCTCTGTCAAATAAACTGTGAATCCTGACTGAATCGGGAGTATAATTAGGGGTATGGATTCCAGCCTGATAAGTTCACATTTGAACGCTATGTTCTATGCCCCGCCGCCTGCCGACGAGGTTACGGTCAACGACAAGTGGGACTACCTCATTACCGTCGATCCGGTAATAAACGGCGAGCGCCACTTCCGCAGGGGACAAGGCGTTCGAGTGCATAAGAACCACATTACCCTTCGCCACGTGAGTTACGACTGGATTCCAGACGAACAAGCGATCAACGAGCTAAAGGCGTTGATGACAAAGTGGCGCGAGGCAGGAATGGGCGGCTTTGCAGACGCCGTGGAAACGCGTGAAGTGAACGACGGCGAAGAGTACGCCGAGGAATCAATCTACGACTCGTTAGGGCACAGCAAGGAAACCGTTTCGTATTCCAAAGTCCCGATAAAGAAAGTCAGATTCTTCAAAGAGAAGCCTTATGATCCGAGTCGCGGATTGGCAGAAATCATCCGCGAGCCACGAAGCAACGCGCGCATTGTCGGATTGAACGTCGCGCCAAATTGAATCTACTTACTCAACGCAGAGGTGAGTGAGCAATGAAATATATTCGACGGCTACTCTACTGGCTTTACTTGCCTGCTAATCGCGCCCCGTTTGTGATGGTGAATGATGCTTCTCTGTATGGCTATTCCCGTTCCATTGATCGCATGGTGAGAGTGTCTGATTTGCGATGGTGGGAACGAGTGATTTTAGGTAGTCCGCGCGACGCAAAGTGAGGCGTCGCAGAGGTGAGTGAATGAGCACAAACACGAATGGATTGCCAATCCGATTAAGCGACCTTGATTTAACCACCGAGCAGCTAGAACAGTTGAAGGATGGGCAAACGGTCGAGATTAGACCTGCCCTGCCGGGCGTGCAGTGGACGGTAGATGTTCAAGATGGCAGGCTTGTCATCATGGACAACATCTTAGACGCAGAACAGGTCGCAGAGGGTGAGTGAATGAGCAAACTGGAGACATATAACGGCGTTGATATTTACCTGTCTGATAGTCTTCATGCAGAAAGCGTTGGAAGTGCGACTTATCGAGTTGAGAAAGGAGAGTATTTCGCCGTCATAGATGACCGTGATCCGTTTACCGAGTTGCCAACTCAGCGATTACTGTACGCAACTGACTTGGAAGCCCTCAAATCCCACATCAAAGCGCAGCACATGCCCACGACTGGAGCATCTGAGGCGTGGCGGCCGTAACAAGCCCTAAGAAATAAACGCCCGCCTTCCGTTACCCTTCTACTCTCACGGAGGGGAAAACCATGTTCTTACTATTTGCCGGATTAAGTCTTGCCTGCTTACCGAAGCTGCTGATTGGCGCACTAATTGTCGCGCTGTTTTTGTATATCCTTTTCTTAATTGTGAGCAAGGTTGCGCCAGCGGAATATCAGAGCATTGTGAAGTGGGTCATTTTGGTAGTGCTGCTGATCGTGCTGCTGATCGTGCTAATCCAGATCTACCAGTACGGACTGAATTGGGCCTGCTAAAAAGGAGACTGTCATGGAAAGAGCAATCAACGAACTGCAAATTAAACTTGAGACTTACGAAACGAATGAGCCGATATGGCGCGCAGAAGGCAACGAAGCGCAAGCGAATCTCTGCAAGGAATCTGCTGAGTCAATCCGCAAGGCGATCAGAGTTTTGGAAGCATCGTAGGTGTCAGCAAGTCCTGAAACTCTAGCTGCTGCGACTGCTTATGCTCGAAAGCGAGCAGCAGAGGCGGGGATTAAGCCTGTTCGTAACCCTGCCAGCCTCGAAGCTAAGGGTTGGCGGGCCTGGTATGCAACGATCTTTGGGCAAGCCTTTATTGACTCCCTGGACTCTTCTGAAACGGACGACAAGCACCATTCAGAGGCTATAGAGTGGCACTGGAACGCTCGGCAGGCTTTGCTAAGAGGCGAGCGCCCGCCCAATGATTTTTTCGCCTACTTCCCAATTTGGTCGCGCGGGAACATGAAAACCACGGTAGCTCGCCGAATGGCTATCTGTGATGCTTGCCTTTCAACTACTGCCGGGGTCGGTGGGTACGCCTTAATCGTCGGTGGTACGCGGAAAAAGATTGCTCGCACCGCATCCTCACTCGAGATTCTACTAACCAGTCCGGCGATCAAAGAGTACTACCCGAAATTGGCCAGGGTCAGACACACAGAGCAAGGCGCGTCGAAGGGCTGGCGAGCCGACTTTCTAAACACAGAAGCAGGGTATGTGTTTGATTTCGCAGGACTTGATCAGGGGATGGCCGGCGCCAATGAGGCCGATGTTCGCCCTTCTTTCATCATGCCGGATGACATTGACACTCGCCATGATTCTCCAGTAGTTGCCGAGTCGAACTTCCTTACATTTACAACCGAAGTTCTTCCGATGCGTCAGGCGGATACTTTGGTGTTCTTTGCCCAGAACCTTATCTCTCGATTCTCCGTGATGTATCGGATTCAGACCCAGCAAGTACGGGTCTTAACAAACCGTAAGCCCACAGCGCCCGTCCCGGCAGTTAGGAATTTGGTTACAGAAACGCGAACTGTGGGCGGCATCGTGAAGGATGTTTATGTCTCAGGCAAACCAACGTGGAAGGGATGGACGAAGCAGCGGATACAAGACGAGATTGACAGTTATGGCTTACCCGCGTTCATGCGCGAATGCCAGCACGATGTTGAGCAAAGTGACGAAGGGTTGGTTCTAAAGAACTACAACGACGCTGTTCATGTCATAAGCCGCTCAGAATTCGCGGCGGTGTACGGGACGCGGGAATTACCTCAGAAGTGGAACAAGCGAGTTTTTAACGACTGGGCAAGAACAAAAACGAAGTTCCATGCAAACGTGTTGGGGGTCTTAACGACCGCAAGCCAGAACGCTCCGCTACCTGGTTCGATGTTCTTATTTCACCCGATGAGTTTTCCGAGCGGCACGGCGGCAGAGGACGTGGCTGCGAGATTATTGACCGCAATCAGCCCCACGGTGAAAACGCCAGAAGGAATAGAGTTCACCTGGAGACAGTTAATTACCTCAACTTTGCAAAAGGTGAATCTCGACCATTTGATTTCCGATTTCACCAAGAGAATTGAAGCAGAACGAGAAGTTCTGGCAGGCGTCATTCCGAAGTTTGTCCAGCCAATTCTCAGAGCGCAACACTTTAACGATTTCAGGGGGAGCCACGAGCAGTCAAAGACAGGCGCGTTAGCGGTCTACAAGAGAGTGTTTGGGTTGCCGTTTAAACCCGTGAATCCTGGCGGCGATGGCGGGGTGGACACGATCAACCTGATTATGCGAGTTGATTATTCCCAGCCTCACGCCTTTCGACCGGGCGTGATGGGGCTGACGAACTTCTACGTTGTAGCGGATGACGATCGCTCAAAGTCATACAAACTCAAAGGGCAGACGGTCTATTTGCCCGCCCCTTATAACCAATCACTTACACCAGATGATTTACACGACGCGGATCTGTTCCGATACCAAGCGAGTAATTGCCGCTTCCGTGATCCAGTTTTAACCCCAGCAGGAGAGAAAGACGGTGACATTCTCAAGCTGAACGATGACTTTATAAACGGTCTGATGATGCTCTTCTACGACAGCGTATTAGGAGCACTGCCTTTGACCTACGGGGAGCAGGTCGAGGTAGCAACTCCTGAAAAGTATCGCTATGACGCATTACTGGAAGCGTCCCCGCACAACGCAGGGTTGACGCCTGAGCAAGAACTCACATTTTTGCTGAATAAGAAATTTGCTGAACAGAAGATTACACCGCGTGTTACTCAGTTTAACGAGTACGGCGATCCGATTGGATGAGGCAAATAACTAAACCTCGATGTTGTGGTAGTTAATTTCTATGTATCCGCGACGCCGAATTATGCCTATGCCTGAATTCCAGCCGCAGGGATTAGACGTTCAGCCGCAGCCTGTTCCTGAAATGATGCCGCTGCCTTCCCTGCCTCCGATGCAGGGAAGCGATCCAAACGATCCAATGGCACAAATAGCGAACATGGGAACTAAAAGACTGATGGCGTTACTAATGAAAAAGAAACAGGCAGGCGCGGAAGACGCTCAGGATGCGTGGGAAGAAGGCGGATCACTTTAGCCCTCGAACTATCACTTTCTTTCAAGGAGAAAAGGCATGGACATCGAAAAGATTTGGAACAAAGTTAAAGGGGAAGGTGGCGCGGAATATGCGAACGCCGATCCTGACTTCACAGCACGGCTAGCTCACGCTGCGCGCGAAGCTCGTCAGGGCCGAGCCACAGGGATCGCAGGTCTTGAGAAGTTTGAGGAAGCCATCGCAAAAGATGCTGGCGTGGCTCTCAGTCAATCAGGCGTAGACGCGGCGAGCACGCCGGGCAGTCCGTCCGTGGTTGGCGACCAGCCAGAAGACGAACCAAAGGCCACTAAGAAGGGTAGCAAAGCCAAGGCTCTCAAGGACGCAGAAGCCGCCGGCGAAAGGGTCGAAGCCGACGAAGTAAACAGCCCGGACTTTCCGAGTGCTGCCCGTCCGTTGGCGGCAGAAGTTCCCGGCACTCATCCTGAGAAGAAAGCAGTCAAGAAGTCGGCCAAGAAATCAGCCAAGAAGTAACAAGGAGAAACTATGCACGCAGATCAGCACGGTGCGTCCCGCTTAGTCGGTGACGCCATTCTCAAGGGCGGTGAACTACTGTGGCTTACCACTACAAACGTGGGAACGGCCACGACTCCCGCGTCGGTTAAGGCGATCATCACCGCTGGCGCCGCGCACGCAGATCAGCACCCAATGAAGGTTCGCATCAATCGCATGATCGATATTGGGGTTGATGACGGCACGATTAACGATACCGACATCGGCACTGCAACTACGGTTGTGTCTTTAGCGGCATTGACCGAGGTGGATACGCGCCGAACCTACGGAGCGGTCGGAGCCGATTAGATGTGGTTGCCGCAGGCGGCTTTAGGGCGCATTCGAGAACTCGAAGCGCAACTTAGAGACAGCGTACCGAGGGCCGTGTATGACGCGGCTCTCACGCGCATTTCTGAGCAAGAGAGGCGGATAGACTGGCAGTGCGATATGTTGTTACGTCGCGGCCAGTCTTTACCCTTGCCCCTGCCGCCCGAAGAGAAGCCGAAGCCTGAACTACAGCCGCAAGTCTCTGAGACCGACCGGGTAAAGGCTCAAGTGGTAATCGACCAAGGCAAGGCTTTGAATCTTCCCGAAACAGATATTACCGAGGCAGTAAAGAGCCTTGGGTTAGGCTGGACTGAAGCCGACATCGCCGCTGCAATTCACGCTCCGCAATTTAGCTCGAACGGGTACGGATGAGCGCCACTTCCCTCTCATTACTTCCTTCACATGAAGGCGCGAATCTCGCGCCGATTAAACCCCTATTGAAACTAGGCGAAGGGGACAAGAAGCCTCAAGCCGCGCTTGATGAAGCGATCAAAGAACGATTTCAGCATTATCTAAAACAAGAACAATCAACTTGGGATGAAATGATCAAGGCGGGCGAAGAAGTCGCTCACTTCATTTCAGGGAAACAGTTTCTAATGCCGTCGCCGTACTCCACGGGGCCGCGGTGGTTGTCGTATCCCGTCGTTGGTGGCGGTACGCCTTCTGAGCGTCGAGCACTCAGTCACATGCAGTACCACACCTCGGGGAACCTTGAAAAGTGGCTGAACTCAAATCCCGATGTAAGGGTGAGGCCGGGAGTTGAGTCAGACGATGCACACGAAGCCGCAGAAGGCGCAGGAATCGTCGTTGATCACTACGAGCCGAAGTTTTACGGGGCGAGGGTATCCATTGCTGAGTGCCTTGAGGGTTTAACTTTTGGTTCCTACGTCTGGCGTCTGAAAATTGACCCGACACTGAAATCAATCACTGCTTATCGCCAGATATTCGAGAATCGGGAAGTTAAAATCGGGCCAGGCTGGGGTAAGTGCGGAGATTGTAATTACGAAGGATCGGCCCAGGACTTTACCGAGGTTCCCGGAGAGGGTATCTACACTTGTCCGAAGTGCCACGCAGAGGCTTTGGTTATCCCTCCCGCGTCGGATCAGATTCCAACCCTGAAAAACACTGAGCCGGTTGAGCTAGGCGATTTCAACTTGGAATTACAGTCATTCGCTCAATGCCGATGGGATTTGAAATACCACGCCGATGAAAGCCCGTGGATGATCATTCGCAGGCGCGATTCTGAAAGCAGCCTGAAGCAGTTAATCGGCAACGTGAAAATTCCCGGCGGTGGAACAAGTGATTTAGGGTTAGACGTGGTCGATCGATTGGCTTATTCCGGCCAAGCGAGAGCCGGGAAGTCAGACGGCTCTTCCAAAAAGACCCTCTACAAAGATCCTGTCACGATTGAAGAATTCTGGATGTCACCCGCTGAGTATGGGGACATCGTTTTACGGCAGACTACTGAGACGGTTAGCGGCGAAACGATTCCTTCTAATGTTCCGTTAGGTGAGATCGCTAAAGGGCAGAACATTTGTGTTCTTGGCGTCAATGAAATGTCTGCGGTGTTAGGGATCTTCATCGAAGATCACCGTGATTACATTGTTCAGGGTAAGTGGTACTCAAAGACAGGAACAGGAGCAGGGCGGGGGCTTCAGGACTTAACTGAGGTTCAGAAGGTATTCAATTCCGATCATCAACAGACCCACACTTACCTTAGAAGCAGTTCAACCCCGGCTATGTTGGTCGCATCCGAAGTGCTGGGAGAAGAGAACAAGTCTCGGTACATCAACACTCCGGCAACCAACATTCCAGTTTCGATTGCAAACCTCGCGGAAGGTGTCAGTCTGGATCAGTTGGTGAGACCAGCGTTTCAGCCGACAGGTGTGGCGCCACAATTCTTTGAGTTCACCTATAACCGGCTGTCCGAATACGCGCAGTTTGCTTCTCATTTCATGCCTTTCACTGGAGGACTGCCGGGGGTCGATAATAAGACGGCCACAGGCGCGAATATCACTCAAGCGGCCACGAATGCTCTTTATACCCCGGTACTGTCGGTGAAGGGCGAGGTTCGCCGTCTCGTGGCCGAGAAATTAGTTAAACTTTATCCAAAGCACTTTCCTGTTGATCGGTATTTCCCTTTAGGTGGAAAGCATCAGAAGCATTCGGGTAAGTGGCTCAAGGGCGCAACGCTCGATACTGATCTTCTATTTGAGGTGGTTGCTGATTCATGGAATCCCCGAAACTCGTACATCAAACGGCAGGACTATGCGGGATTTGTTCAGTTGTTTGGCGGTGTTGCGGGTTGGATGCAGGCGCGACAACTCGATCCTGAGCGCGTTGGTGACATGGAGCGCACATTTGACCTTGAACTTGATTCAGAGACGCGAAACGTAGCACAGAGTTTGTGCTTTCGCAGAGTCAGACAAATTCAGCAGGCCGCTTCGATTGTTCAAGACCCAATGCAGTTAGTAGGAGTTCAGCCCGCTATCGATCCACAGCAGCCAACAGGTTTGACTATCACCGGGCAAGGGGCAATTCAGCCGCCTGTATCTCAAGCAGAACCGGGCCATGCAATTAAACGCCAATGGCTAATGGAGTGGCTTGATTCGGATGATGGCCTGGAGGCCCCAATGCCGGTAAGAGGTGCCGTAGAGGTACTGATCCAGCTTCACACCCAACTCGACGGGCAGCACGGAGCGATTCTCGCTAAACAGCAGGGAGAGGTTCAGGTTGCGCAAGCCCAGCCTGGAATGGAAGCGCAACAACAGGCTATGCAAGCTGAAGGTCAACAACAGATTGCACAGCAAGAAGCCCAGTTGGAGCTAGGGGCGAAAGAGGCAATGGGTCAGCAGTTAGTCAACCAAGCAGACATCGAAACCGAAGCCGAAAAGCAGGAATTGGAAGAGTCCCATTTGGCCGCAATGAACCAGCTGAAGGCACAAGATCGGGAGCATCGGATGGTGACAAGCAATGCCTGACCCTATTCAGCCCGTGCGGGTAATAAAAGCTGACACGTTAAAACCGAAGCGTGATACTATCCCTGCTGACCGTATCGAGTCCGCGTTAAGGACTCTTGAGCACATCGAAGCTCAAGCGGGAAGATTATTGAAAATGGCGCAAGCAGTACGCGCCGAGTTGACAACCAAATAGTGCTGCACAGCCGATCTTGCAATCGGCCTGCCCAATCAGAATTTGCGTAGCCTTAAAAGGCCCGTGAATTGTGATTGGGCATTTTTGTTTTAGGCCCAACGAAGCATGGAAACACCACAGTCAACGGACGTAGGCAACGAGACGGTCGGCGGATCTTCCGTCGAGTCGTTCAATTCTCCGGTTGCCACCTCGGATTCCGAGGCCGCTCCTTCGTCCGTGAGCCAAGGAGATGTTAGTCAGACTGCTACCGCTGGCGACGTAACCGCCCAGTCTGTGATCGAGGCAAAAGAAGGCGACGAAGCGGGGACTGTTGACCCCACTCAAGAACTCGACCCCTTAGAGGGTGTTCCAAGTCTTGAAGAACTAGAGCAGAACAAATCTCAACAGTATGCTCAGGCTTTAATCAACCTTCGCACTGCCTATGAAGCGCGTAAAGAGGAGATCGGAAGCCTCAAACCGCTCGAAGCATTGAAAGGGCTCGCGGAATACGGCGAGCCTGAAATGATCAAGAGTCGGTTGGATGCTTACAACTCGCTTTTTACTCCAGTAGTCGATCCATCCACCCAACAACCACAGTACGACGATAGCGGTCTGCCGAAGATCTCGGCCACTCAGTTTATTGAACAAGTGGACGGGGACAATCCCGGCATAGCGGAACAGATGCTTAACGATCTGCTTCTCTATGCGCCGGATAACGCAGGCCAGAAAGTCCCACTGTGGCAAAGGTTGTTTGAAACGTGGGGACTCGATCCTCGACGCTTGGATGACTACCGGAAGATTGACGCGCTCACGCCGCAATCAACTGGCGAAATCACGCCTGAAGAACTGGCAAATGTTCCCGCTGAGTTTCAGGACGCTTATAAGCAGCTTCCCGCCTCTGTGCGTAACGATCTTCAACAGCAAGACGAAGAGACGCGCAAGTTTAATTTGGAAGCCCATAAAGAGCGTTTTGATGGCCGCATCGCGAAGCAACAAGAGCAGCAGGCCAAAGCTGCTGAGCAGCAGCAGCAGATTGCTCAAGCACGCGAGCGAATTACTCAAGAACAGGAAACCTATGTCTCCAGTCAGCTTCAGGAAGGTCTCGACACGATCATGGACGAAGTTGCTCGGCAGGTAACTTTTTCCGCTGATGCAAATGAAAACTCTCAGATGCTCGGCATTACGAGAGCGGTCATTTTCTCTCTACGCGATCCTGACTTCTCTGCTCAGGCAGAAAAGATGCTCGGAGCATTCGGAACGAAACTCGATCAGGGTTTCTACGAAGCTTTAAGTGTGGCCGATAAGCACATGCGCGATCAGAAAACGTATGAGCTGCTTGGTCAAAAAGGATTCGCCCAAACCTCCCAGGCAAAAGCCGCCGCAGCCAAGAATCAAGTGTTCGCTAAGATTGCGCCACTTGCGATCAAGGTTGCTAAAGCACTGGGGGCGCAGGCCGCACAGAGAGCAAATCAGCAGAATCAGTTGCTCGGCCAGGCGACAAGTACTCGCCCAACACCCGGACAAAGCGGAACGCTCTCCGAGGGTAACGGCTATGGCATTCCGGAAATGCTGCCGAATGATCCTCGGTACGGCGTTGAACTCGCTCGTAAAACTGGGTTGTTGAGCCAATAAGGAGCAATCATGGCAGTCGCACAGGCAGAGAATTTCACGGACTGGGTACAGCAGAAAACCCGCAGCCTCACGTCGAGCAAGCAACTCTTTGAGTTGAAGGCTCCGGGCTACAACGCAATCAAGAAAGCTACTCCAACTGAGCCAATCACTCAGAAGGGCTACAAACTTCCGCACTGGTATCAAATGCCAGGCGGTGTAGGTGGGTTTGTTCCGACAGACTCATCGTTCAACCCCTACGTTCCTCCGTCAAGCCGTTCCATGTACGTCTATCCGACTTACATGGCGCAGCCGATTGTAATGGACGGTTCGGCAATCCGAATGCTGAAGTCGGGTTCTGAGTCGAACATCAGTTCACTGGATCAGGCGATCAACCTTCACTACGACGTGTTCACCAAACGGATCAATCAGATGATCTACGGTGATGGCTCTGGAACGCTTGCGGTCGCTTCTGGCGCCGTGTCCACTCTTGGCACGGGTCAAACGCTGTCAGGCACGACTACTGCCGCGACGACCGCAGGACAGACCAAGGGGACGCTCAGGCTTCGCAAGGGGCATTACTTCGACGCGATCAATCCTTCCACTGGAGCAGTGCGAGGTACGTTCTATGTCGAGACTCCCGGCGCGGCGAGCTGTGTAATCTATCTTCTGAGCGGAACGATCAGCTCAGGCGACTACATCACCGATCCGAATTCCTACAACCGGATGCCGCGTGGCCTTGCGCATGTGATTTCCAATGCGTCTCGCATCCTGCAAACGCTCAACACGGCGAATGACACCGATTTGAATTCAGCCGGTGTTGATCTCGCCGGAGCGTTACCGACGCCTTCGACGGTGGATCGGGCAAAGACTGCGCTAATGATGAGGGCGAACGACGAGGGAGCTGGCAATGGCCTTATGGCGTTTTGCACTCCGAACTTCTACGCGCTTCTTCGCCGGCAGGGTTGGAATCTCACGATTCAAGACGGAGATGTCACCAAGGGTATTGCCAAGAAGTACCAGGATGGCGATACGACTTGGGTGCTCGATTCCGACATGGACGAGGATCGTTGTTACTTCGAGAGTGACGCGCTTCGCTTGTTCGAGGAGATGGCCCTTGGGGACTTCGATCTCGACAAGCAGGAGTGGCGGATGCTGTTGGGCAACAATGGAACTGGGTCGGACTCGTGGCAGCGGGCATTCGGGATTGCTTTCAATCTCGGAAACGTGATGCCAAGCAAGACGGCGTTTGTTAAGCGCGCACTGATCACTTCCAGCGATACCCAGGTGTCGGTGAATAGCTAATTCGTGACTGAGGCAGGGGGAGCAATCCCCCTTCCCTTTGAACGTGCCTCGGCACGATAAGGAGAATTCAACATGGCTACGATTACAGGGATTGTCTTTGTGAAGCGCATCCCGCTGACCGCAGTGGCTGGAGGGCTGGTCATTGAGGTTTGGAAGGTTCCCGCTTCGACCGATGCGGACACTCAGGATTTGGTGCTGCCGCACATTAAGACCGTGCTGGGCATTGTCGGACCGCTTGAAATGGTGGCTCAGACCGCCGACAGCGCGATCACGGTCATCACCACGGCGACGATCGACGCGTCGAACTTTACACACGCGCTGATTATCGGAACGGAGTAAGGCGCACAACACACCTTCTCCTTCGGGGGCTGCGTTACTTAGTTGGGCGCGGCCTCCAAGTCAACTCAAATGATTCACGGATTCGATCAAGAAAAGTTTCAGGCAGAGATTGACAAGCGTGTCGGCTTAAACCGCGACGGTAAATCAATCATCCGCCTTTCCCATGCTCCCTCAGTGATGACGTGGGCCTTGGGAGAGGTAGTGCCTCGATATTGGACCAAGAGATGGAAAACAGATCGTGGCTGGAGCTATGAGCAGCCGGATCGATGGGTGCTTGAAAGACGAATTGAGAAAGAAGCCTATTGGGATGCGCACAGCGCAACCAGATTTCAAGTCCTTGATGCCACGGGCGAAACGGTAGACCTAGGCCCACCCCCAGAAGACTTCTATGTTTTCGAGTATCTGATTGCAGCACATGATGGATTCCTCATGAACGGGAAGCCTCAATGCTGTGAGAAGGCGTGGGAGGGCGAAACCCAAACAGTTCTTAATCACAAACTGGAGATGGTGAACATTCCAGTTGGTGGGAAGAAAAGATGCTGGGGTTATTACCGCGATCCAAATGATTCTGATTTGGCGAAGATTGAGCAAGCAGTAAAACGGATGAATGAAAGTCCATACTACTCGCCCTATCTTCCGCTAACCCCAGAGCAACTAGCGGCCATTGAGATCGAAGCAAACATGGACGCGCAGCGGATGGCTGATGAAGCCAACGATCTCCAAAGATCAATTAACAATGATTTCAACCGGTTGCACGGTTGGAGACTAGACAACACGGACGCTGGCAAGCGTTCTAAATTCCACGTTCTTTAACTAGCCGACAAATGGGCGGCTAAGGAGATAAACCAATGGCAGGAGCAATTGTATTACTCGACAAATTCGGTCAGGGACGATCGGCGCTCTTTGACGAGAACGGCAACCTCGACGCTTCCTCGATGCCGTCTGGAAGTTATATCGCGATCGGCGGCGTGCGGTTTTATAACTTCACAACCGCAATCACGGAGAACTCTACGACCACATCCGCCCCTGCCGGCAGCTATGGATTCACGTCACACACTACTGGCAAGACAAAGATTTTTTACTCCGACGGGACGAAGTGGCAACTATCGGTAGCTGATGCCGGAGCTGGCGTAGTAGCCACAGCGGACATTGCGGATGATGCCGTTACTTACGCCAAGATTCAGAATGTCTCAGCAACCGACAAGGTGCTAGGACGCTCAACGGCAGGCGCGGGTGATCCCGAGGAGATTCCCTGTACCGCATCAGGACGAGCAATGATCGCCGCAGCCACAGCGGCGGCGCAGTTGGCATTGATGACGACTGCCCTGAAAGCCGACTTGGATAAGCTGGCAAGTTCGGGCGCTCACATTCCGAGTGGGACGCAGCAATCCAGCATCACAGACGCAAGCGTGGCCCATGCCCTGAATGCAACTTTTTCCGATACCGAAGTTGAAGCGGCACTGGACGCATTAGGCGCGACAATCAACCTTATTCTTGACGCGCTCGATGCATACGGGATCACGCTGTAACAGCGATAGAAAGGGTTTTATGAGCACTGCTTACGTTAATGTCACTGACCCAACTCGTGGTCACAACCTAGTTTCGACTCGCTCTGAGAATTTGGAGCAGACTCGCTATCTGTTCTATGCGGGAAATACGCTCGATCCTGATCGTGTTTTCCAGTTGGAGTACATGCGCAACTCTGGCGGCGGCGAGGAAGTACAAGCGCACTGTCTCCGTCGCTCTGTAAATGGATTTATCCCTCGCGCTCAACTCGTGCCAATGGAAGTGTGGGCAGAGGCCATCCCTCCCGTGCTTTTGGGCGAAGGAATTGAGCGCGATACGGTAAGAATCCAAGGCCCAACAACCGCCGAACACCTTGGCGTGTTTGCTAACAAGCCTGGCGGTCTCGCAGGTGTCGGAGCGGCCTTGGCTCACGTCAAGTTCTACCCTGGCGACGAGCTTGGATCTGTGCTCCGGGCCAATGAAGGCAAAGGCATTGTCGAAATCAAGTCCTTGATGGGCCAAGGTTGGTATGAGGACGAGGCGGAGACTAAGCCCGGCCTGGCTCAGTTGCTCAATTTCGATTTCTTTCCTACTCGCCCTCCAGTTGCTTTGTCGGGACTGCGAGAGATGATCGACAAGAAGCAGGGCAATAGTGACGTTCACCGAAACGTCGCGCGGGAGATGTTCACTTCCTGCGATCAGTTTGAGCGATACGCCCAAGCACGTCTTGCCGCCGAACACACACTGTTAAGACAGCGGACTTCACCAAACGGTCAACACGTCTATCAGTATTCACCAGTCGCCTATGTGCTGCTTGCGCAATTAGAGATGAAGCCGCAGGACAACATTCTCGACAACATGGGTGGCATCAACGCCGAGCAGTTGCAACAGATTGTTTCCAGTGTGGGCGGTGGCGGGCAGATCGATCCATCGGTGATTGGTCAAATCGCTGGCGAGGTAGCAAAACAATTCCTGGCCGCGCAGAAAGCCAGCAACGCGGAGGAGGCTGCCAGTGACAATAACGGAGATGGTGGCAGCGTCGAGAATTGAGTTAGCCAGTCCGCGCGCCCAAAAACCCAGCTATCGGCATCTGCTACACCTTTCGGTGGGAGTCGTTCAGTCGTTCTTTAACCGAATGGCTAACACCGGAAGGGCGTGGACAATCGGTGAAACCGTTCTCTCCGTTTCATCTGGAACTGACACCTGCACACTGAGCGGGAACATCGGCAAGGTTCTCGATGTTGTTACCTACGATCCAGACAATCAGGAAGGCACTGAAAGGCAAGTCCCTTTCCATGAATTATCCGACCTCTCAGGCGATTTCCGAGGCTTAGGCGCTTCCATAGCCTTCTACCGGAAAAACGGCCAGGACACGCTGTACGCGAAAGTCCGGCCTATCCCAACAGAAAACGCGGATTACTACGTGTCCTATTCGGTAGGGGCATGGGCGCAGGACGCTTCATTGGATGACAGCCCGCTACTCGCTCAGCACCACCATTTACTTGTTTGCCAAATCGCCAGAGATGCACTGCCGGCGGCAGAGTGGTCGAATGATCCCAAGGCTGATGATTACAAACGACAGAGCTTAGAGCGGTCACTGTCGCGAAGGATTGAAAGTTACGAGCGGGATTTTGGGCAATACATTGCGGGTCTGAATGTCCCGAGAATTACTTATCGAGAAGAAGCGTTTGCGATTGAATAAATTATGGCTGTTGCGGTTGAAAAGGTTTTGCGGAGCGCGGCGATTCGTATCAACGGGATTGCAGGCACAACTGCGGCCACGATTGAGGCTGCATACATAACAACACCAATCACAGCAACGCAACTTGACTCACCGGACTTTCCTCTCACTCCACTCAAGGACACGTTTTTGCTTGTCGAAGAAAAACTGGTCAATGCCGTCGCTGGATTCAAAGTCAAAGAAGTGTCGCCCGCTGGGGTTGTGTCTTATAGGTATCACGAGTGGCGCACCTCGATCACAACTCAGACTGACAACATCGCACACTTGGGCGCGATCCCTTCTACGGACGCATCCAGCAACAAAATCGTTGGTGTGTATGGAAGTGTGTTTGACGCGACCAGCAATATCGCGTGCGAGGAAATGCCTATTCAGGACATCAGAATCGCGGTTCGCAACGCGAACTCGTGGTTAGTATCTCCCATATACGGGTTTCACGTAGTAGGCAATCGAATGCACCACACGCGTACAAACGTAAAGATGGACGTATGTACTTATAACCGCTCAACCCGCGCAACCGCGATTGACACACTAACCAATCCAATTCTCCTGCCCGACGCAGCAGAGGAGGCGTATGTGTGCGGGATGGTCTCATTACTCGTGCGCGACGATGCCTTTACGGGACAAGCGCAAATTTACCGAAACTATTTCGAGAACACACTGAACGGACAAGTTCTCGCGCAAGCGGCATGACCTACCAAGAGTTGATCGACAAGGCAGTGCTTCAGGCTCGTATCGGAGTCGAGCCGCAGTTATTTTCATCCCGACATGAAGTAGTTGCTAATTCCCTTCTCGCTCAAGTGTTCCAGGACGTTGCTCTAGGGTACGCGGGAAACATTCGCTCACTTCCTCGATTGACCAAGACGCTGACGTTCACGAACGGGACAGCCACGCTTTCAAGTGACGTGCTAACCGGAACATTTTCAGATGCCGACCTATACGACCCCGACGATCCAACGAAGATTTACTCATTCATTTCTGATTGGGATGACTTTATTCGTGTTTACGACGATCGGATTGGTTACTTCACGATCAAGGGCGGAACGAGTGTTTATGTAATTGAACCCGGTGAGTCCTACGAAGACGGAGACGGGATTGACGACACGCGATTTCTGGTTGTTTCTGGCGTCCCCGCAATTCCTACTTCCGCAAGTGCAACGATTGATGCGCCGGCAGAGTTTGTTAATGCCGCGCTGAGTCTTTTGGTTGAACGATTGCGAGGGGTCAGTGCCAGTTAGAACGATCAAAGGCGCAACTTACTTTCCTACCTCACCTCGCAGTGGGAATATGGGCGATTTGATCTTTCGGATGTCCAACATCTGGAAGCGGGGTAGCAATGGAACGTCTTACCATGAATGCGCCGCGTCGCTTCAGGACTTATCCGAGACGATTGCCAACACTGCGCTCACAGGAACGATCGCGCTCACATCCGGCTCTAAAACCGTCACAGGAACCGGGACCGCGTTCACTACCGAGTTACATCTAGGCCAGTTCTTTCTGGTTGTTGACACAGTGGGAAGTCAATCGTTCCTCTGTGTTGTTGAGAGAATTGATTCAACTACGTCTCTGGTGATTTCCCGCGCGCCTTCTGCCTCTGTTTCAGGTAAGACGGGGTATCGCCTTCCAGTTATGTTCGCGGTCGATACCCAAAGGGGAACGGCGCTTAGAGGGAATGTCGTCAAGCTGGATAAAGGGACTTTGTTCTCTGTGGGAGATGGCACGTTTCGGCTGGACGGGTCTGCTATCAGTAACACTCTTGCTTTAACTCGCGCTCCGAAGATTTCAATTCTTTCAGGTTCGACCTATTCACATATCACTCTTGGGTTCACGCCTCCTGCTGCGCCTACCGTTGCGGATATTGCGGGCGGTACAAAAGGAATGCTGGCAGCCCCTTACTCGATTCGCATTACAGAAGAGCATTTAGCGACTCTCGGATTTAGCAATCCGTCGCTGCCTGTCACGTCCGTCTTAGGAACCACGGGCCACAAGCATGAGATCACATTTCCATCGCCTGGAACGCTAACCGATGCTTTCGGGGTGTGGGGAACTCGATATGTGGACTCCCAGGATACGTCCGGCCAAAACACCGTCAACGGGCCATGGTTTCGCATCGCCCAGATACCAGTTGCGAGTCTTACGGCGAGCAAGTATTCGTTTGAATGGCTTGACGGGGAAATCGAAACACAAGGAGCTGGACTAGGCGGCTCGCTTCTTACTTTTGATAACGACGCTGCTCCTAATGCGGAGTTCGTCACGTTGTTTAACGGCGTACCTGTGTGGGTTAGTTGCAATGGGCCGGGAGATACGTCGCCAGGGCCGTGGATTCGCCCCGCAAAGCCTTCAAATGTAGAAGCTGCCCCTGCCGGTCTGGGATACCCGACTTCCCCGCCCGAATTGATTCTGGGTGTTGTTCCAAGCGAAGCAAGACTGTATCTCTTAACCACCAATCATCTTCAGATCGCCCAACCAACATCTAGCGAATTAGTCCCTGTTCGGATCAGTCCGTTTTGGAAAACCGGGTTCAAAAATCCTTATCAGTTAGTTTTCATTAACGGGGTTTTGTATGGAGCAACCAACTCCGGCCCGGTCAGATCGTCAGGAGACGGTGATGAGCAGGAAACACAAAACACGTTCGCCGCTCCGATTGCCGAATTTTATAAGTCCTGGGTTAGGGGTCACACAACCGTTGCTCACGATCCGTTGAATGATTGCGTCGTGTATTTCCACTCAGCCCATTCTCTTAACTCGTCAGGTTTTTGGACAACGCGATGGTGGGCGTTTGGTCTTACTGCTCAAGAGTGGATTGGGGAAGGATTATTCACCTCGACCACTCAAGACATGATTGTGACCGGCCATGCAACAGTAGGAAGCAATCTGGATCTTCTAATTGGCGGCCGAAAGTCTGACAACTCAGTAGAAGTAAAAACCTATCGTTTCGATACTGGAACAGGTTCGGTTGACTACTACCTCGCTCCTCAGTTTTCCGACTCCGGAGAGGAGTTACGAGCAAAATGCGTGGGGCCGTTTCGAGTAACTGGGAAAGTCACTTCTGCGGGAACCGTGAAGGTGTACGGCGCGGCTCCGGGTTCGGCTATCCCTGTATCCGATCTTGAGGCGGGGACGAATTCATTGGCTTCGCTGGCTCTTTCAAATCCCACAAATGTTACTGAGGGTGCCTTGCTAAAGGGCAAGGTTAAGAATTTGAAGCAACACACCGTAAGAGTCTCAGGAACATGGGATGGATCGGGTGATCGCGATCGCATTGACGAAATTGTTTATGAGCACTCGATAGTGGGGGCGCGAAGATGAGAGACGATCTCAATCTCGATTCTACGTTCGTGTATGAGTCCACGGGGCAGGCGGGCCAGTCCGAGGCGCTGCCCGTCACGTTGCCAATGGGGACAATCTTCGTTTCTGGTATTAACGGACTCTCAGGAAGTATCACAAACGCTGGTGGATCGTCGGGGTTTAGTTATTCAGCCGCCGGCTCAACGCTTACGCTGGTTTCCCCTTTAACCACCAAAGGCGATCTTTACACGCACAACGGCACAAATGGCATCCGACGCGCCGTGGGCGCAGACGACGCGATGTTGGTGGCGGATGCCACACAAGCCTCTGGATTGAATTGGATTGCGGCGTCAACTGGGTGGAATGCGCCAACCGGGACGCTGGCTCGTGGCACCTACGCCGCTTATGTCGGTCAAACCGTTAGCAACCCACCTACTCAGGCGGAGATGCAGGCACTCGATGATGCGGTGAAGTTAATGAGTCAAACCTTAGCTGCCGCGCTTACCGATCTGCGCACTCAGAAACGATTCAAGGCGTAATGGAATTACGGCGATTAGATCCGGAACGTGATGAAGCCTTAATACGCGAGGCGGTTGGATGGTTGGACGATCAGCCATTGTTCTTCCGTAACTGTGACGCAGTGTGGGGAACTGAAGACGCAGATGCTTATTTGGCGCAAATGAAAACAGATCCGCAAGCAGATTTTGGAGTTTGGGACGGCCGAGAATTTATCGCCGTCATTACTGTTAGTCTTGCAGGTCATAGGGTGTACAACTCTCACTTGATGGCAAAGCGTTCTGCCGATGTTGAGGTGCTGAAAGTAGCGATTGCCAGCGTCCTAAATCAGATGATTGAGAATGGAATGAGAGAGGGCTGGATGTGGCTAGCAAGGAAGAATTACGGCGTGCGACGAATCCTTGAGATCGTAGGAATGCGCAGAGACGGCGTAACGCGGATCAAAGGACAGTCACACGGGAAACCGATCGAGTGGGTGCGTTACAGCGTGAGGACGGCATGACGAAAAAAAAGCAGCAGACCCAGCAAACTCAGAACACGAGTTACAACAATACAAACACGTATGGCTGGCAGACGCCTCCTGAATCTGCTGACGTGCAGGCTGTTCGCGACTTCAAATTCTCTGCCGATCCTCGCATTGGATACACCTACGGAAATGCTCGTAACCAAGCCGCTAACTCATTCAACAATCCGCTCGGGGGAGTGTACTCACCTCAGATTCGCGATCAGATTAGCCGTTCCATGATCTCGGACTTAGGCCAGAAAGAAGCTCAGGCATATTCGGAAGCCAACCAGGGGCTACAGGGTCAGCAGTTAGCGCAGAAGTCACTTGTGGCCGGTCTGACACAACCACGCATGGTTCAGACTGGAGGCAGTGGTACAGGGACGATGGCGGGAAATGCAACCCAAACTCAATCAGGCGGCTTGTTGGAAGGTTTGTTGTTGGGTGGCGCAACAGGTGCCGCGTCGTAAATGGAAACCGCAAGAACAAAGATTCGAGAAGCGTTATGCAAAGCAGAGTTTCCCGCTGTTCTCTGGTCGGGCGGTAAGGATAGTCAGCTTCTTTTGACTTTGGCGCGCGAGATAAACCCGGCGATTCCTGTGATTTGGTTTCGCTCAAGCGGAAGAGAAACTTTCGCCCGACGGATGATCATGGAATTGCATTTAGACGTGTGGAACTGGGAACCTTCGGATGTGTATGTCCTGCCAAATGATAGTGGTCTGAGTCTTGTTCGCGAGCAGTCTTTTGGGAATCAACGGTTTCCTGTCGTCTTGGATGTAGAGCAAGGCGAGCGTTGCATCGGAGACGTTTTACCTAGCAGGACACTTCAACTCTTTCCGCACTTCGACACACTGTTACTTGGCTATAAAGATTCTGATTATCACTGGACGCTCGGAGGGTCAGGATTTTGCCCTGCTGATGGATGGCAACTCGGCAAGGCAAAAGTCTTTGCTCCATTAAGGCACCTTTCGGACGAAGAAGTTTGGAGCGCGATCAAGACAATGGGAGTGCCCTATGACATTGAGCGATATGAAGGCGGTGGAAGCGATCCCGATTGCATGAGCGCGTGTACTCAATGTCTTCAGCCGGGAATCGGGAAAGTTTTTTGTCCTAAACAGCAAGCAGAAATAGATCGGGTGGCATGGAGTCCTCGCGACAGCTTACAGGCATTTAGAATTAGATTTGGATTTAGGGAGAACTGAACATGGCTGATCTTTCCGGTTCAATTACTTCAGGCGGCACCGCTCAGGTGGCGGCAGTTGCGGATGTAAACCGCACTTCACTTATCGGACAAAACACTTCGGACACTGATATGTGGATTGCCTTTGGTGCGACTGCCGTAGCGGATACGCCCTCAATCCTGATTTCAGCAGGAGATAACTTCTCATTCGGGCCTGAGTACCGTGAACTGATCACGAAAGCAGTCTCAGTAATCGGTGCTACTACGGGTAAAAAGTTTTCGATGTTCGACACCAAGGGGTAATGGCAACTCGCACTCTTTCAGCGTTTGATATCAAGAGTAACTGGCCGTCTGCTTGGGGCGCGTCGGGGAAGCTCGTCATCACGCTAAGTCGGACGGTGGTGTCAGAGGATGGTGTGAGTCACCCCGCGTCAGCCAAAGATGGCAGTAAGCTGTCCGCCGTGGGGTTTCATTGGGAAGCCGCAATCACCGTTGCCAGCGGTGTCGGCACGACCGCTTCCTTGCCCGGTCTTATCAATACCGACACTGCCACTCCTGATCACGTCGCCACCTACAACATTTACATCTACGACGCTCGCGGCAAGATGCGGGAGAAGTTAAATTCCAAACCGTACTACATCCACGAAAGTCTGAATGGGAATGCCGCCACGTTTACATGGGAGCAGTGGGTCAACGCGATGGAGTTTGTGCAGTTTCGCGGTGACAATGTTTTCATTGGTGATCGGGCAACTGTTCAGGGCATGATCGATGCCCTGCCGAATGTAAAAGCAAACACTTCGCCCACCTACGGCAGCACATCCCTTTCAGTTGCCCCGGCATCGGCTTCTGATCCAATAGCAGTAGGAGATAACGATCTTCGCGTTACCGCAGACCAAGCCGCAAACGCAGCGTCAATTCGCACTCTTGGTACAGGCGCGTTACAAGCAGCCGCAGGCAATGATTCCAGGTTCTCGGCAGCGACAGTTTCCACCCTTGCTGACTTACCTGCTGCGGGTACTGAAGGCAGACTGCGGAAACTCACCGACTCAACCCGTGCTCTCGTGGTTGATACAGGCACACAGTGGGCGGGTTTAGTGCCAATGTTCAATGTGAGGCTCTTTGGGGCCATAGGAGACGGCACAACTGACGACACCGCAGCGCTCAATCTGGCTATAGCAGCCTTCAACGCGATGGGACGCGGACGACTTCACTTCCCCGCAGGCACTTACAAAATAACCGCCGCGCTAACCACGATCACTGCGCAGGGTGTCATCTCCGGCGATGGTATGAGCATTGGCACCACCACGAAGATGCCGCTGGCTGAGGAGGCCAATAACTTCGGAACGAAGATTACCTGCACTTCAGCCACGGCTGATGTGTTTACCGTTACCGCACAGGCTCTTAAGTTTCAGGATCTTGTGATTGTAAACACGGCGGCGACGACTCCTTCAGCCGGATCAGGTATTAAAGTTGCCGGAACACACTCCAATCAAAAAGTTGACTTTGAATCGGTGGGCGTCGAAGGGTTTTATATCAACTTTGATGTTCAAGTGGGCTACACATGGACTATGCACAACTGCTCAGTTATGTCTCCCGTGCTGTATGGGGTGCGGATAAATAACTCAGTCACGGTTGATGCTGGGGATTGGGCCATTAGCGACACGTCGCTCTTTCAGGGCTACTACGATTCCAGTGAAGCTATCCGTGTCGAGGGCGCGGGCGGCGGGAAAATCGTCAACGTAAAAATTAACTCCTACCTGTTTACGTTTGATGATGGCATCAAGGTTGTTCCTGCCAACACCGTCATCATGGCGATTAGCAACACATCGATTGAGAATGTTCGTGGCTATGGAATCAACATAGCAGCATCATCGCTTGGCTGGTGGCGCAACGTCCATATTTCCAATGTGGAAATCTACCTTACCCCGACCGTCGCAGACACCAAGACCGCAATTTTCCTGACCAACATTCGGGACGCCTCTATTTCTGCCGTCAGCGCGACGGCTGAGACTAGCTCAGGCGCGCCCATGATCCTATTGGACGGTTGCTCGAACATTGGCATTGACGATCAAACTGTGATTAACCAGACAGCAGCGGGATTTGGCCGCTTGGTACAGGCAACAAATGGCTACAGCGGCGTGTTGCTACCAACCGAGGACACCGTAGCCTTGACGATTTCCAGCAACACAATTACCCCGCTATTCCAGACGAGTCACGTTGGGGCTGGGCTGATCAAAACCATTACCGTGCCGGACTCGGCTTCGCGGCGTGCTTCTGTGGTCACGGTCATTCCCGATGCGGCTTTTACCTACGACAACACCGGAAACATTGTAGGAAGCGGAACCGCCACAGTTGGAAGGGCTATGACCTTTACTTATACACCGACGACATCTAAGTGGTATCCCAGCTACTAAGGAATAAAGGAATGAAGCAATGATATCCAGTCCATTTGCTCGCAAAACCCGTAGAGGTGCCACGCTTCCATCTTCTCCCTCGGTGGGGGATGTCTGGACTAAGACGGGGGCTAACGCTGGTTTGTACAACTGCTCTAGCGCGGGCGTCTGGACAGGGCCGTTTAGCGAAGGCGACGGTACAGGCACAGTCACATCTCTTTCCGCATCAGGCGGGACAGAAACTACTACCGGATCTCCAATCACAACCACAGGCACAATTCGCGGCGTTGAATTGGTTGACGCACGAACCTCCACCACTGAAGCCCTTCTCGACGCAACACGCGGAAAATTAGTTACTTTCGGGAATGCTGGAGCTACAGCAGTCTCTATTGCTCAAGCAGGTACAGCAGGTAACTTCGCATCAGGATGGTATGTCGATGTCAAAGTCGTTGGCACGGGTACAGTCACAATCACGCCCACAACTTCCACGATTGATGGCGCAGCAACGCTCGTTCTGACGCAAGGACAAACAGCAAGAATCCAATCCAACGGCTCGAATTATGTTACAGGGTTGCAAGGGTCGTTAGCGGCGAGTGGGTCGAGCTACCTTGTTTACACTGCACTACTTAGTCAGTCAGGAACAGATGCGCCAGTAGCAACGGTCATTGAAAACACCTTGAGCGGCGCGATTGAATGGGGGCGCGAAGACACGGGAGTGTATTTCGGAACATTGGTTGGTGCGTTTACGGCAAATAAAACAACCGTTCTCCTGACTAATGGCGGCTCAACGTATGCAGGGGGGAGACGTTCAGACAACAGCACTGTCGGCGTTGGCACGGGTGCCAGCGACAGTCAGTTGATTGATGCAACCATCGAAATCCGCGTTTATCCGTAAGAGGGAAGTAAAATGCAAAGACGACGATTCACATTGCTGGGTTTTCTTGCTCCGCTGATAGCACTCCTTCCACGTTCGGTGGCTGCTGCGCCTGCTATTACCGATTACTTCCAGACCGCCCCAAGCAGCTTTGTGCCCATAGTTAAAGACTCGCTTGGAAATAACGTCTTGATTGCTTTAGAAGGAAATTACGATTCCTCAAAGGGTCGCGGGCAAATTCAGTTGATATATGACGCGGGAGTCCAATTCGGAATAGACGAAGACGGTAAAAGTGTAAATATTTATGCTGAAAACGGAATTCGTAACTCCCATGGGTACTACATCCAAGACCAACTCGTTTGCGGGCCAAGAGGCGATGCGATTGCAAACGCAGACGGATCGTTAGCAGACGCAACACGTGCAATTAACGCCATTCTTGCTCAAATGAGAGCAGACGGAAAGATTGCTACTTAAAATGCCCTACACCTCCATCTTTCAAGCCTGAAGCAAGGATAGCAGTAGCAGCCTAAGCTACTCTTAGAGCTTCATTCATTAGTTTTCGCTTCCTTTCTCAGAGCTGACAGACACGCTTACCCCTCTGTCACCAAGTTCTTTAAGCAGGAGATCGAACCCTTCTGAGCACTCAGGGCAGAGAGGATCGCCTAATACGGTTGGCGGCGAAAACTCGCTCTCGAATGTCCGGCCACAGTCAGGATCGCAGCATTTGTATTTCATTGTTCTACCGTTCTACCTCGTTAGTTGCAATTCTATTGATGCGAACTTTTTCTATTGGCTCGTTCCAGATGATGTACCAACTACAACCGCCTAATCTTTCGAGAGTGCAGTGCGCACAGATGCGTCCCACGTTCTTCTTGAGCTGTTCTTCACCTACAACCTTACGCCAGTGCTCATCGTTGACGTAGAAGGCATAGGTCATTTGGCGGTCGCAAAAACCGCAGTTCATCCATTCGTCCTTTCAATTTCCTCTAAGATGTCATCAGGATCACGGGGCGTCACGCCGCTGAGTACCAATGGGCGGCAAGGGCATGCTTGTGTATTCGTGTGCTCCACGGGGAGTCCGCGGTGCACAGTCAGAGTCCCGCCACCTGCCTCAGCAATGCCGTCCAAAGCCCGCTCAAACAATTCTCGAAATGAACCTTCGGATTCCTGCTTAAGGTCGTCAAGCAATACAAGTTCGTCGCTCTGGCTGCTATCTAAGTTCACTAGTACGTGTGGCATGGCTTCAACTCCCTTGTTTTTCAGCGGTGCCGTGATCGCTTGTTGATAACATCAGGCGCTACGCTCCAAGTCGTAATCAAACCGCCCTGCTCTGCTAGTTTTACGAAGCACACAGGGCAGAGAATACCTGGCTCGCCTTGGTCGCGGACGTACCTGTTCCATAGATCGTTCGGCGCAAACCAGACGATGTTCGGCCGACCACACTTCTTACACGAGTCTTCCGGGTGCTCGTCAGCAAATGGAGTAGTGGCGGCTTCACTGCTCACAGGCGTCCATGTTGCTACGGGAAAATCTGTGTCTGGTTGTGGCGCGGGATCGTGTCCGTTAGGGCAGACTCCCGCTTCTAGTTCAGTACCACAGAAACACTCTGCGGGTTGTGGTGGCTTAGTAGTCATCGTAGTTTTCCCCTTCGCCCTGTCCGACCGCTCAGTGCTGCGCATGGGCCTAATAACCCAATGCCGGCCTTGCGACACTTCACGCAGCGATAGATCAAACTATTGTCGAGATGTCTATTGCCTACGATTTCAACCTCGTGAGTCATCGTTCTCCTTCTCTCCAATACGCGCTCGAATAGCATCTTCAGCTTGGCTGGCGATGTCGCCCTTTTCCTCTGAATAGTAGTGGCAAATCTGCGCCGCTTCCTCAAGTGTGAAGTCTCGGTCGATTGATAGCGAAGAAAGCTCGGCGGTAGCGCGAGTATTCCATGCCTCGATAGCACGATCCTCGTTTTCTGTTACGTTGCCACTTCCATACAGCGTTCCTCGGCTTCCGCACTTGCCGCATTCAACTGCCCGCGTGCTCAACCGCTCAAAGTCTCCAAAGACAAACGGATCGCCGCCATCCGGACAGAACGGACACCGCTTTAGCTTCCCTGCCGCCCGTCTTGCTGCTACTTCAATATCGGTCATTTCTGTCTCTCCTCGCGCCGATTAAACTTCCGGCGATAACATCTCACGCTTTTGTTCTGAACCACGCAATCAACCTGTGTTGACCACCAATCTGACTTTTTGCACCAGCGACAACTCATCTTTGGCATCGTCAGTCTTAGAGCCTCCTGCAAGGCTGCCGAGACTAGCTGGCTTGACCCTTGGGCTTTTACCTCGATAACAGTTCCGTCTCCCAGCCATCGCACAGTAACAGGGATCTCACTCTGAAAAAGCAGGACCGCAAAAAGCAAAGCCTTGCTCATGGTTGGTTTTCCTTGGTACTCATTGACTGCTTGATCTTGTCCGCTAGCTGAATCGCTCTGCGTCCCGCGTTATACGCATCGCAGTGTTCAAGCCACTCCTGCTGACCCTCAGAGAATGCCCGGCTGGCCAACGTTTCAACTTGGCTCATCAGGAAATGTATCGTCGATCTAAACTGCTCAAGAGCAAGGTGAGTCAACGGCTCCACGCTAGGCGTTGCGGGTGCTCCGCGACGCAACCACGCTTCCATTGACATCCAGCCGTGGCTCTCGACGGGACACCTGTTATTCCTACAGCACACAGCGTCAGGCGTCGCGCTAACAAACGGCGGCTTACCGCACCATGCGCACGGCGGTAGTTGTTCGTCCTTCTGAGGCGCGGGTTGTGACTCCACTGGTGGGGTGGCTGGATCGGTTGCTACAATTCGCAATCCTTCTGCGTCCAAAGTCGGGCATGGGACATAGCGATGCACGCGGCAACCTTTATTACCTTCGGTTCCGTAAATATCGCACGGCGGTTCAGCAGGTGCGTGTAGAGCCTTGTGCTGACGTTCAAGGGACGCTTTCAGTTGAGTATGAAATGCTGTCCAGTTTGTTTCCGCGCCTTCCCGCTCGGCAATTTGATAGGCGGAACGACAAAGATCGTTGGCGTCCTTTAAGGCTGTCTCAAACCGTAGCCTGTCGCGCAGAAGTCGTTCAATGAATGCGTTTGAAACGTCCTTCGGGTCGATGAAATCGTGAGCACGTAGGTAGGCCTCAGCCTCTTCAAGAGTCGGGTTGTCGCTGATGTCAGCAGCGTGCTTACTTCGCAGTTCAGCCAATCGCTTGCAATCAGCAGCGTGATTCGGATAGTCAGCAGAGCAGCACCACCAAGCGCTCTCATGCCGCTCTACTCGTTCACTGGCACAGCCATCGTGATGCAGCCCGCGCTTACAGCCTTCTGTGCAAACGCTTCCTTGGTGGCATACACAGACGGGCCGTTCAAATTCCATTGTTGTTGCTTCGGTTGGATCGTTCATGGTCATGGATTACTCCTGTTACTTCCACGTATTGCGATCACGGCCTGCCCATGAAACGAACAAACAGGCGAACGTAGCAACTGCCATCCATCCTTTGCTCTGAGTTAAGTTACCCACGCCTATTACGATGCAACCACCAAGCACGATGCTGACCACCCTAGCCATCTACTTAACCTCCAGTTGCCCACCGCAGAAAGGACATTGCTTCCATCCGTGATCTTCTGGATCGCCATCTTCAAACCACCATCCTTGGTTGCACTCAGAATCCCAGTCGCCCTTGTTGCGGCCTGCGCTCCATTCGCACGTCTCGACTCGGCGGTATTCGATGTCGCGCGGGTCAACACGGACAGTTGTGTACGGTCGCTGAGAGAAGTTAAACGGCTCATCAGGGCCACGTAGCCAGATCGTCTCCGGCACTTCACCCTGCTGACTCTCTGCCTCTCGTTCGGTATCGAGTACGCGCGACTTGCGTCCGTGGAATAACGAGCACGACATCGCATGGTAATCAAGCTCTCCGCACTCTCGGCACCCGCGCTGCTGCCGTTCGGCTGCTTGCTTCTGGCAGACGTAACATCCACCGAGGCTCGTGTAACCGGAGCCTCCGCACGCACCGCAATTTGGATCAGTCCACGATGGAACGCATCCGCGCTGCTGTGGTTGTTTATCTGGATTCATGGCTGCTGCCTCCGCTTTGGAACAACGTGCCCCATGTCGTATCCGTACCGTGTAAGGGTTGAGCCGTTGATTCCGTCACCGCCTGTAATGGTCAATTCCCGAAAACTCGTGGTGCGGCTAATTTCTGAATCCCCGCAGTTGCATTGCCGGCACCGACCTGGATCGTGAGCGACATGCGAGCACTCAGAACAATTCTGTTCTACTACCTTTTCATCCTTCACAATTCACGCCCCCCGCTTTCCAAAATCCGTTGGCACTACATCAACTACCTGAAACTGCTTCTCCCAAAGCACCGTTGCGCCCTTCACGGCGCCGACAACAATGGTTTCAACTTCGTTCTTCTCGATTGCGCGAATTAAGGATTGAACCGAGTCGCCAATCCCGAATTGCTTAGTTGTCCCATCTTCCATTTTCAATATCAGAATCATTTCAATTCACCTCTCGTTTTCTGGTTGACTGGCGAGGCTTTCTTTGCTTTTTGTTCATTGCTCGCGCCACTTGCGAAACCAAATCCCAAGTGTCGTCTGATAGAAAGGCTTCTGTCGCGCCCTCCGGCCAGCGAACCGCGTAGCGATATTTAGGCGCGTCAGGGTGGTAGCGAGCGTGTCGCTGAACGTATCGACTGGCGCGATCCACAACCTCGTTTTTAATTCCTCGCATTCCCCTTCTCCCCTCACTGAGCGGCAACCCTCTTAGCCGTGACTAGTCTTTTTCTCCGATCAGGTAGCGGCACGCCTCATCTTCGTTTTCCGTTTGAACTAAAACACGCGGATACTTCTGCCTGCGGCGTTGCTCGCGCACCGTAAAACAAACACCCGCAGCGTCACGTTCAGCGCAGAGCCATCTTTCCCCGCAACTGACCCGCACGTGCGCCCATACACCCTCGCGTATCTCACCTATCAATGCGTCAATAATTGTCATTGGCTACTTCCCTTCGTAGGCGGCTATTGCTGCGCGGAGTTGATCTTCTGCAACTTGCGCTTCGTCAACAGCCCAGCGCGAAGTCTCGATATATGCGAGTGCCGCCTTCGCCGCCTCATACAAATCATCGGCTGATGCGTGACACGGGCAGAGTTCAATGCAAACACCTATCACCCCCGAAACTATCGGACGGCACTCCCCGCATGTCTTTGGTTGTGGTGTCATTGGTCAGCCTCTAGCGATGGCAACGGTGCGTTCGGATCGCAACGCGGATCACGCTCGAATAAGACCCCATTCGTAAAGCATGCGCAGCCGTCAACGTGGTATTGCAGCGCAGCGCGAGCGACTTCTACGCTGCCCGGCTCGTCAAATAATGAGTAGCTTCCTGTTCGCTCAAGGTGTTCAGAGGCGTCTTTGTCGTTGAATGAAGCTATCTCCCGCAACGCTCCCTCTAGCCTCTCGATGCGCTGGGAGGTGGGGCGGGTGTTCCAGCTAGTTATCGCGTCGTTCTTGTTCTCGACTCTGACGGTAATATGCGGGATAAACATGCAGACTTGAGCATCACATCGAATCTCAAAGATTTCTATCAAATCAGAATTGCGCCGCGTTTTAACATCAGGCGGATTACCACAGAACGGACACGGTTCCAGCTTCACTTCTACTTCAGTCATTAGCTTTCCTCCTCTGCGCCTCCCGTCGGATCTTCATTCGCTCGCGACCTTCAGGATTCATCGTTTCAAATCCAGTAGAACAAGCCCACTCTTCGTAACAGGCTTGACACTTACAGTCGTGTCCGTGTTCGCTGCTACCTTTTGGAGAAGTAACGCGCTTCATTTCTTCGTAGTACGCTCGGTCAGCGTTAGTCATTAGCTTTCCTCCTCTGAGAGCAACCTGCGAGCTTCAGCAAGCGCATCTCTATCAACCTGCATTGAAACGTAACTGATACGCGGATCGTCAAAGTCAATCGCAGAGTTCGCGATTTCGCCCAACGCTTCCCGCAGCGCAGCCAGTTGCTTTTGGGTTGCGTCGTATGAGTTGACGGCGGTGACAATTAGATTGTCATCATTCTTATTGAACGTACTCCCCACGAATTGCCCATCCGCACCGAAGATTTGATAACCGTCAATGCGCCACGGACGCGGTGTTACTTCTGCTGTTGGTGTGTCAGGCATGATTACTCCGTCCATCCTCCCTCGCACTTACAACCCTCGACTTCGCAGTTGCCCCAGCCGTGTTGCTCTGGCTCGTGATCGCAAGTACAGTCTTCCATGTGAACCAAGTCCTCTGGAAGAACGTCATCATCGTCAGTTTCACTTGCCATTGATTCCCCTCTCTACGCTGCCCCTGCTAACTAATCGGCTGAGTCTTTCGCGTCGGTGACAATTCGCACGTCGCCATAGTGGTTAATCGTCGGCCACCACAGCCAGTCTGTTGAGCCAGAATCATCAACAAGAAGATTGCGGCCTCGCTTCTCGATTATGCGAGCGCGGCGCATCAGCGATCCGCGATTGTCCCGATGTCGCGTCCACTCAATCGTGACGGGCGGCTTGATGTCTTTAAGTGCTAACACTGCTCACTCTCCTCCTGCTAACCCCACCGCTAAAATCGAAATTAGAATTGCCCAGGCCCAAGCCATTGCGCCTAGCGCCGCAGACTTTAATGGTTCAGTGCGAGTGGTCATTGCTGATCGCTTTCGGTTATGGAAACTATCCGCAGTTGCCGCATTGTGCTTTGCCGGGGCGCACAATTTCCATTGACTGCTGTTTACATTCGGGGCAAGTAATCGACCAAGTATTGCCAAAGCCATCATCGATAGTACTGTTGCTTAAGTCGCCGAACGGCAAACCCTCCGCCGCCCGTTTTATCTGTGCAATGCCGTTAAAGAACGCGGAGATTCGCGCAGGCTCCCATTCGCGCATTTCAGCGGCGGTCACTTTAAGATCAACATGAAGCACCGTGACGCCCATGATTTCACTCATCTCTCTTCTCTCCCCTGCGCATATACGCGCTCAAAACTGGTTACTTAATCTCCGTGTTCATTACGGCGGCGTGTGCTGCATCTTTATCGATCATCCACGGATTGTTTGAGTCGCCTTCAACGGCCATCGTCGCTTCCGCGCAAGCGTGTCGTTGATCGCGGGCGACTTCGAGAAGCGTAAGGCGATAGTTGACAATTAGAACCGCGTGCTTCGTTCCTGCGTGTAATGTGCGCGTAAAAAGATCAACTCGTTCATCAATCGTCATCGTCTCTCCTTCACCCATTCATCAATTAATAAACTCCACCGCTATGCCGATCTCACGGAACTTGGCGGTTAGCTGGCGTTCGCGTGAAATTTAGGCCGAAGATGTAATCCGCAACTCATTGCGGCAGACGCGGAACGGTATAGCTGTTCACAGTCATCGTCGGGACAGATATACATACCGTTAGTGCTGACACCATCGAGCGTAATGCGGCATGGTTCTCCGGCGCGCGCGTCACAGTGATCACACTGTTCCAAGAGCAAGCGGAGTCGTTGCGAGCCAGTGTTAAGTGCGACGTGGGTACTCATTTCTGCCTCCTCCAAATCCCCTCACACGTTTGTGCGATCACGATTGCGCCTCTTTTGATTTGGTGTCACGGGCGGCTTCGATTCGCTGTTTGACGCCGCGCAGTACCGCCTCAATCTCAGGGTATCCCCACGTACCGCCCTTGGATTTCAATACCGCGTCAGGGCCGGTCAGCAGCGAATCGAGCCAGCTTGTCGGAACGAGCGCAGCGGTTTCATCGAATGCGTTACGGCGGGCGTCTTCCAGCTCACGTTCCGCTTTACGCCATCGCTGCATGTAGCCGTTACTTTCAAAGGCATGTCTGTTAGCGAGGCTTGCTGCGTAAACGATTTCTTCCCTCTGTCGCTCAATCTCCCGCTCCTGCTCCTCAATGATGGAGAGAAGGCGGTGCGCATCATCCAGTGCGGCGATGTAGAATTCCGTGTCGCCCCGGTTGTAAGAATCGAGAATCAGAATTGGTCCGCCATTACTTTCAACCCACATCCTGCCGCCACCGTGTTCGTAAATAACCCGATGCGTATTGTTGCCAGGTAGCGGCGTTGCCGCCTCAACTCGCCTCTTGATCGCCTCTAACTCTGCTCTAGTTGCGTCGTCCATTTACTTCACCTCAAGCTTGCTTAGTAGCGCACGGGCGCGATTGCAGGAGTCCTTGTGGTCGTCTTCTTCGCCCGCATCGCACCAGCAATCGAGCAAGTGCTGATGGCGCAATCCGGCCAGCACTTCCCGAACCTCTTGCAACTCGGCATCAATAATCGCTGGAGCAAGTTCAGGTGTGCGCCCGCCTATGACACGCTCAATCTTTTCTGCCAATTCACTTGCCATTTCACGCCTCCAAACTTTCAGTTAAATCCACCGCTCCGCAGTTCAATCATCCAACTTCTGCTCATCCATGAAGTCTTCCCACGCGCGTTGAACGTCGTCGGCAAGCTCCCACGTTAAATCTTCTCGAATGTCATCACGCAGAGCTTTGAACTTGTTTGAAGTGTTCAGCATCTCATTTGCGAAATCGTAACTGCGCGGGTCAACTAATGGTCTTTGCTTGCTCATCATTTCTCCTTTACTTGCCTGTTAATTTCCTAGCTTGCCGTTACATACTTCCGTCGAAACGCATTTAGCCCAACTCCATCTTCACCGAGGGCTGGGTTAGTAAGGTGCAAGTTTGCAAACCACACAACGCAAGGCGGACAATCCTCTTTGTGCGGGGCCACTGTTGCTTGGTCAGCCACGTCAAATTCGTCATAGTCGGCCTCTGTATCTGCAAGCCACGTTGAACTGCATGATTCACAGCGACGCGCCCTCTTCCCTGCTGCTTCTACTTCTCTTGAACTGAGATAGATCGTTGCGTTCATTTGATCTCCTCTGGCTGTGAAGCAAGCGCAGGCGGGGCGGGGGTTGGAAGGTAGAGCGACGGCTGAGGGTCTAAAGGTAAGCCGCCCCTGTCGCTATCAACCCAGCCTGCAAAATGTTGCGGCGCTCCGGCTGTAACTTTCTTTAACTGCTCTTCCGTGAGATGCCATTCGGTGTAGTAACTGAACTGCTTGAATCCGTTCCAGACCAGCACTTCTGTTCCATCCTTCGGCGCACTCTCGATTGGTTGCCACGCAGAGGCGCGAGTGTTCCAAGTCGTAGCAGCCTCAGAAATACTGCCGTGGTATTTAGTTCCGACTTCGCAGATTCCGCACTCGATCCACCAAATGGGCAACGCGCCGTGCGCCTTCGTTTCACGAACTGCTGCCGCGTTCGCACAAAACGGACAAGGCTTTAACTCAACTTCTTTACTTGTCATTTCGCCTCCTGAGCGAGCGCAAGGGCGGCTCTTAATTTGTCCCAAGCGGTCAGGGTTGAAATTCGGCGTATGTGATCCCATGTGTCAGGAGATTCATCGCGCATTCGCCGAAACTCGGTCAGTGCGTCTCTTGCCGCCTCTACCAGCGCATCGTGAGCATTCACCGCTCGCACAATTAGTTGGGCGTTGGCTTCAGCTTCAGGACGCTTTCGTATCCACGCTGATTCAGGAATTGCGAGAGTTGCGGCCACGGCAGCAAGATCGTTCGCGCGCGTAATCAGTCCACCAACGCAGTCCCACGGTCGGGGCGTCGCCAACTCAACTTCATCCATGCTTTGTTTGCTCATACTTGCTCCCCTTGGAAGGGCTAGACTCTTACTCGCAACCTCGGACTCATCTTCTGGCCGGCCAAGGAGATCCAAAACGCACCTAAGCGTTCAACGCTTGTGACCCTCCGTGGCTTCCTGCTTCGAGCTTTCGTACCAAGTGTTTTGTGTTGCATATAGCGTCTCCTTATGGTGGCTAGTTGTCCGTCTGTTTTGCTGCAACCGCTTTCGCAAGCGTCCCTTTTGGGTGATAGCTGCCAAGCGGCGATTTGTCCCATTCTTGAACGCCGAACTTTTGTGACGCCCACCTGAGAGCTTCCAGCCGGACGGGTTCTTTGTGTTCCCGGCCTCTGACGGTGAAGGTTTTGCTGCCGTGATCTTGCCAATGCCCGCTAGGGTCAACGGCCTTTCCTACGCGCCACACACTCCAATGGGCATACCGAGCCATGCGACCGTTTTCAGCCGGAGAGTACGAGACAACGAGCATCAGCCCACCAGCCGCCTTGGCAAGATCATGAGCATTGATAATGTTCATTTCGCGTAATTTGGCTTTAGTTAGTCTCATAGCTCAAACTCCATTTCCTCACGATCATCCTCTGCTTGCTCTGCTGCTGCGCTTTGCTCGCAACGGGGACAGCAACCATCTACTAAGCCAGCCCCGTCAACGTCACAGTAGAGTGATGGCTCGGGCGAGTACTTGATATCTGCAAACGCCCGATAGTGATCGCCAACTTCTGTGCCGTGTGCTTCGTCGGCTGCTGCGCCGGCCGCGTATAAAGCGTGTCGTAAAAGATCGTCAATTAGGTTCATTGCTGGCCTCTTTCGTCGTCCAAATGGATCGTTGCGGCCATGCAATCACCTGAGGCGTATTCATCTGGAATTCTCGCGCACGCCGCTCCTTCTCTTGCGGTAAGCAGTGTGACGGCAGTAAGTAGCTCGCGCTGCGCGTGGAACCTATCAACCAGTGAAACGCGCCCGAGTTGGAATGTTGACATCCACGCTTTCGCTGCGGCCACCACTTCCCGCTCGGCAATCTTTACTAAATCAGTTTCAGGTATTGGTTGGGTCATTGACTGTCTCCCTTTGCGGTTTCGACGGAATTATTTGTACCGCGAAAGGTACGCCGGTGTCAAGATAAATCCGCTGGGTTGCATGATTTTTCTGTTACTGTTGATTCTAAAGGCGTTCCGCGAACGGTACAAATAGTTATTGCGGCTAAAACTAAAAGCGGGTTACAGTAGGGGCATGACGAAGGACATTCGACTGACTATTAAGCAGGCTGCGCGGAGCCGAGAGATTGAAAACCCAAGCCAACTTGCGACAGAGGCGAAGATAAGCCGCTCAATGGCGACAGCGGCATGGAATGAGACACGCGATCCCGACCTGCGCACTCTCTGGAAGATCGCGAAGGCGTTGAACTGTGATTTAAGCGATCTCGTCCGCTTTGTCGGAACGAAAAACGGGACTAAGGCTTCGCGGTCAAGCCAGTCGTAATCACGCTAATCAGCAATGGCGCTGAAGATGATTGTGACGAGCAGGGCGGGCTAAGAGTATCGCCACAGGGCGGGCTTAATGTATCGCCAGCGAGTGATGGGGTTGAAAGGGCAAATAAAAGCAGTAGAGAGAAGAAATAGCGTTTCATGGTAGAGACCTCCACCGCTGAATTTACCGACTCTCTGGCCTTTACGATTTGCAGAGCTTTCGAGCTGTGCGAGATTGCCGAATACGATCAAGCCGGGGAGTCTCTTCCCTTTCCCGATCAAGAATCCTCTGACGGTGAATTGTTATTCGTTTGGGGCGTGATCGCGTCAGGCCAGGGACGGCAAGAACAGGCAAAGGATCTGCTTAGTAAGGCAGCTCGTATTCTGAAACCCGCTCTCGCTGAGCTGGCGAGGGTTTATCTATCGGTTTGCTATTGGCGATTAGGTGAGGACTCTTCGGCATCAATTCTGCTCGACATTGAACCTTCAGATTTACAAGCCAAATTCTGCTGGCTGATGGTCCGAATGATGATCGAAGCAGAACAACGGAACTGGAACGAAGCCTTGGCGTTATTAGAAAAAGCAGAACCATTCGTCGAGCGCGTTTCAATTCCGAACCAGGGGAAATTCTTTAATCATCGGGGATTGGCATTTCGCAATCTCGGGGAATACGACCGTGCGCTTATTGACTTTGAATCCGCGTGTAGTCACTGGCAAGACGCTCCTAAACTTCGAGCACTTGCTTTGAACAACACGGGGCGTTTGTACTCGCTTACGGGAGAATTGGATAAGGCTTTAGCGTGTGTTGATGAGGCAATTTCACTGGTAGATAGCAGACAGCTATTAGGACAATTTTATGATCAACGATCGATTATCCTGCTTGAACATGGGCTTACCGAGCAAGCCGAAATAGAGTCTAGAAAAGCGATATCATACTTAGCTAAAAGTGAGCGAGTTGATTACCTGAATGAGGCACTAGAAACTTGTAATCGCGCCGCAAAACAAACCCATTGTCAGATGTCAGAATCCGTGCTATCTAGTTCATCCCCTGAGCAATTTCGATCCCAAAGAGGAGGTTGTGAACCTCTGACCCTCGAACGGGCCACACAACTGATCGATGCCATTACGACAGAAAACGACGGAGAGCACGCTTGGGAAATTATTGAGCTATTAGCCAAGACCGCTGACCCGA
>JGI10216J12902_100242049_pt1 | contig 48280 bp, 18 predicted proteins | sample KanNatreferecore_FD_12902 | JGI IMG/M metagenome (IMG submission 12902)
GGCCGTGGCGGTGGCGGTTTGGGCGGTGGAGGTTTCGGTGGCGGCCAAGGCGGGCAGTTCGGCCAGGGCCAGGGCGGCGGAGCCATTTATGCCGGTGTTTCAATCGCCCCCGGCGGCGCTCAGGGTCAGGGTTTTGGCGGTGGCGCGGTCGCCCGGCCACCCGGCGCGCTCGGCGCGCAACCAGGTGGAGCAGGCGGACAACAACAGACCGGTGGCGGCGTCGCGTTCCTGACCGAGGTGACTCCGTCCGAAGTTGTCATTCCACTGGTAAGAAACTTTTTCACGACGGCGGGTGTCGATTTGACCACAGTGGGCAAGGCGGTTTTTTGGAATGACCGTCTCGGCGCGCTGATGGTGCGCGCGACATTGCAGGACCTCGATACCATCGAGAAGGCCGTCCAGATGCTCAACATGTCTCCGCCGCAGGTCATGATTCGCGCCAAATTCATGGAGGTCACACAGGACGACAATCGTGCACTGGGTTTCGACTGGTATCTTGGCAACATGCTGATCAACGACGGGCGGATTCAGGCCCAGGGCGGCACCGCCCCCAGTTTCACTTTTCCCGGTTCCGCGTCGCCGGCGAACCCGAGCGGACAATTTCCCGGCCCAAGCCTTGTCAATGGAATCCCGGCCGCACTCACGGACAATCTGGTCACCTCCGGTTTGCGCAACTCCGCGCCGTCGGTTTTCACGGCCACGGGAATTCTCACCGATCCGCAATTTCGCTTCGTCGTGCGCGCGCTCGAACAGCGCGGCGGCACGGACTTGCTGGCCGCGCCGGAGGTCACGACCATGAGTGGCCGCCAGGCGCAGTTCAAAGCGGTGGACGTGCGTTACATCGTCACCGACCTCGATACAGATCAAACGGCCGGCGGCGGCGCGCAGCCGGCGGTAGCCGGCACTACGGCGGGAGGCGGCGGTGTGGCCGGGTTGATTGTGCCGATTCCCGAACCATTCGAAATCGGTCCCGTGCTCGACGTGGTTCCTTATGTGAACGCGGATGGTTACACGATCCAACTCACCATTCTTCCGACGCTGAAGGAATTTCTCGGCTATGACGACCCCGGCCAATTCGTGGCCCAGGTAGGCGGCGTCAGCGGCGGCGGCGCGCAAAATCCGGCCACGCTTACGCAGCCCGTCCCGCTGCCGAAATTCCGTCTGCGCCAGGTCGCCACGACCGCGATGGTGTGGGATGGGCAGACCGTGGTGCTCGGCGGCTTGATTGCCGAAAACGTGACGAAACAAAAAGACAAAGTGCCCGTGCTCGGCGACCTGCCCCTTATCGGCCGGTTTTTCCGCAGCGAATCGAACGTCTCGAGCAAGAAGAACCTCGTCGTGTTTGTGACACCGACCCTGATCGACCCGGCGGGCAATCGTTTGCACTCGGAAGAGGAGATGCCATTCGCGCAGCATTCGATCCCGACACAGCCTCGCACGATCATTCCGTGATCGGGTCGCGTTTGGATTCACCCAACCTAACCGCGACTGCTGATGCACGTTTCATGGAATCTCGGCCCACATCATCCCGGCTGCTCATTGTGGATGGCCATGCGTATGCCTACCGCGCCTTTCACGCCATCCAGAAACTCAATGGGCCGGACGGCGCGCCGACGAACGCAATCTACGGATTCATCAAAATGGTTTTGAAGATGGAAACCACGCTTCAGCCGACGCACCACTGTGTGGTGTGGGACGGTGGCCTTTGTGCCGGGCGGATGGAAGCGCTGCCGGAATACAAAATTCATCGGCCACCCATGCCGGGCGATCTCGATCGACAGCTTCCCGAAATCGAGTCTTATCTGGAGGCCTCCAATATTCCGTCGTTTATGAACGAAGGCGTTGAGGCCGACGACTGGATCGCCAGCCAGGCTTGTTGCGCCGCGCGGGCGAATGTCGATGTGGTCATCGCCAGCGCCGATAAAGATTTTCTGCAGCTTGTCTCGCCGCGTGTTGGCCTGCTGAACCCGAACGACAAATCGGAAACGGTATGGAGAGCGGAACAGGTGCGCGCGAAGACGGGACTCGATCCCGAGCAGGTTGTGGACTGGCTCAGCCTGATTGGCGACGCGGTGGACAACATCGATGGCGTGCCGGGCGTGGGACCGAAGACCGCGACCGATTTGCTCAAACAATTTGGCAGCATTGACAACCTTTACGCGCGGCTGGACGAAGTGAAGTCGGAACGCATTCGCGCCAACCTCCAGTCCGCCGAAGCCAGCGTGCGCCGCAACCAGAAATTGATCCGCCTGCACACCGATTTGCCGTGCGATTTTGTCCTCGAAAAACTTTCCGTGCGCGCGGCGGATTTCGAGCGGCTGCGTCCACTCTATCAGCGATGGGGATTCAGAACCTTGCTCGCGCAACTTGAAGCGGCGCACCCGGCCGTCGCGGGACAAAAGGAGCTGCTGTGATGATTCGTGAATTTCGACACGTTGCTCTGGCGCGTTTTTTACATCGCGACAACCGCCAGATTCGAACAAAACGTGGACAAAAAAGACATCCGTGGAATAATGACGCGCAACCTATGTCGCCAGCGTCGTGCGTTCGTACTCATCGTGTCTTGATCGGACTGCTTTCCGTGATTCCGTTGCTGGCTTTCGGACAAACCGTTGGTGTGCCAGTGGGCGGCGAAATTCCATTGACCCATGGCCTTTCGGGCGATCAGGTCCTGCCCTCCGTCGCGATTGGCGCTTCAGGTGGATTCGTTGTCTGGCAGGACAACGCAACTGATTTGGCTGGCCTGGGCGTCGGCGCACGACGACTCGATGCAGGACTGAATCCAGTTGGCGAAAAGTTTCAGGTGAACGTTTTTCCCGGTGGTGATCAGGAAAATGCGCGGGTGGCACTCCTGAACAATGGAGGAGCGGCATTTGTCTGGCAGGGCGGCCGCGCGGGTAATCAAGCTGTTTACGCCCGGCTCGCGAATTCGGACGGGAGTTTTGCGACCGGCGATATCCTGGTAAGTGACGCGTCGCTATCGCGCAAGACGATGGTCCTGACCAACTGGCCGATGATTCGCAACAACAAGGCCCGCAACATGCGCCAGCGTTTCCGGCACGTCGTCGAGAATCGCCACGAGTTTGCCATTGATCCTGCAGTCACCGTGCTCGCAGATGGTTCGATCGTGGTCGCGTATGCCGGTCATCGCCGATTTGTTACCAACTCATGGACATTGACCACCGATATTCGCTGGGATGACCCGCGGCAGAGATTCATCACCAATACGTATCGTCAGCCGTTCAGCATTTCTCTGAGGCCGATGCAGGACGTGTACTTTCAGCGGCTCTCGGCCGACGGAAGCAAAATTGGCGGAGAGACGGCTGCCAATGTTTTCCGGGATTACAATCAACAGAGTCCATCCATCGCGGCATTGCCAAACGGCGGATTCGCGCTCTGTTGGATCAGTGAATTGCCCGTCGAAAACGTCGCCGCAACTCCGACGCCGCAGAACCGCGCGAACACATCTCAGATACAACCACGCGGAGGACGCGTGGATGTTTACGGTCGGCTGTTTGGGAGTGACGGAGCGCCGATTGGAGCCGAATGGAGGATCAATACCACGAACCTGCCGTGCAACACTCCCTCGGTAATTGCCATCGCCGGAGGTTTTACTGTCGCGTGGAGCCAACGCGACATCGAACGACAAAATGGCTGGGATGTTTATTACCGCACGTTCGATTTGAATGGCGCTGCAACGAGTTCGGCTCTTCGCGGAAACACGAACATTTACGGCGATCAATTCAGGGCCTCTATTACCGCCGTTGGCGAGCGACAGTTGCTCGTGTGGTCGAGCATGGGGCAGGATGGTTCGTGGGAAGGGGTTTATGCGCGCTGGCTCCAGAGCGGCAACACGATTTCTGACGAATTTCGCGTCAACACTACGACCCATCTCCGCCAGATTCAGCCTGTGGCTTCAGGATCTGACACGCGTGTGGCCGTGGTCTGGGCGAGCTACGCGTTCGAGAGTGGTTTTGATTTGTTCATGCAGGGTTATCGGTTGCCATGAAGGAGCGAGTGATGAGTATTTTCAAAAAAACAATCGTTGCGCTGATGGGGCTGGCGATGACCCACGCCGCGTGGTCGTTTAGCATACTTGGTCCGGGCGATGCCCAGGGTAATCCGGCGAAAGCATGGCAGAACCGCGGTCCGAATGCGGGTTGGCTCATCGGATATGGATTTACCATCCCCGGCGACATCGGTGGCCCAATGGATTTGATCGAGGCCTATCGTTGGAACACGCCGGTTATTACTTACGCTTTCGATGAGTCCTTCGTTCGTTTTTTCGGAGAAAACGGGATGAGAGCGGTTGATCAAGCCTTTAAGATTCTTAACGACTTGCCGACGGCGTCGAGGATGTCAGAAGAGCTGGATGAGTTTCCACTGACGACGCTGCGGCAGAATTACGAGGCGACGGCCCTTAGTTTGATTGATCTCAAGTCCACTGCACTGTCATTGATTCTCGAGGAGCTCGGGCTTGCTCAGGCCGAGCGCTGGGTCTGGTCGATTCGCAATCGTGATCCAATAGCCGGCACTCCCTTCGCGGTTTATGACGTCATCCGTTACAACTACGATCCGGTCACACTTCGGCTTTCGCCGTACGTGAATGGGACGCTCTACACGTACAGGATTATTGAGGTCCCGGCGGGGGCGGTTGACGCTCCTTATGCCGAGGCGCAGGAGGAATTGGTGCTTGCCGGTGTTCCACCCAACCTGAGTGTCACCTCTTTCACTCCGCCCGGATTCTTTCGCACGGGGCTGACTCGCGACGATGTCGGCGGGTTGCGCTTTCTTTTGCACCCGCGCAATCGGGTCGTGGAAACGTTGTTGCCTGGCATAATTCCCGGCATTCAAGGCTGGCTTCCGTTTCTCGGCACGAATTTTTTAGGCACAAACATCGCAGGAAATACCAACATCGTCGGCACGAACAATTTCGCCTCGGTCGGCATTCGCGGCGGCATCAACAAGCTGACTTTCAGAAGGGTTGCATTCGACTCGTTGATTGGCGGCACGTTTACTCCTGTCACTAATGCGTTCATCGATCACGTGATTACAACGAACAACGCTGTGGCAAGCCAGCGCGTCATGCGTCCCATCACGCGGCCCGATTTTGTTTTTGCCGTGGAGGACCTTTTGGGAAACATCGCGTTCCGAACGGACACTACTGGTTGGATCAACAACGATCCATTGACGCCCGAGGCACAAATTGGTGGGCCGGGAGTGATCAGTCCTCCGATTACTATTACATTCAACATGATTTTCCCGATTTTCCTGAATCAGAGTCCGAGCTTTGTCACCGAACCGCAGCCTGGCGATTTGCTTGGATCGCGAGGATTCACCTGGGCTTCTTACGACGGTACGACGAACGCGCCGGTTATCTATCCCGAGTATTTCCACTACACTCTGAACGATCTGCGGAATGCTGCGAGGAATGCGGGCCAGTAAATCACTTATGCGGCGAACACTTTCTCACTCATTACTGATCCTCCTGGCAGGTGCTGTTGTGGGAGCGCAGCAAGTTGAAGCTGCTGTCCGGCCGCGGCCGGTGACGTCTCCCATTTTTATCAACAGCGATCCGATTGTTCCGCCACAATTGCCGCCGCAAATTGATGCTTACATCTTCGACAACCGCAGCATTTTTACCGCGGTCCTTCCTTTCACAGCGGTCGGAGCTGGCAAAGGCAGCATTATTTTCAGCCCGCCCTATCAAGCACAAAACGTTCTTTTCTGGACCAATTCCGGTGTCATCGTCGGCGCCCCGGGTTTTCATTTCAACAACATCCCGGATGTGAGTCGCCTTCCGGCCCGTTTGCGCCGGCGGCCGGGAGCCAATCTTCCGAAGCCGTCAGTGGCGTTTTACAATGCGGGCGAAATTGATGTGTTTTCATCGCTGACGTCAGTGGATCCAACGCTTTTGATCATCAGTATCGATTCAAGCCCTTCGCTCCTCATAAACGCGGCTACGGTTGATAATGCCGGCTCCCTCAACGGCGACTTCAACTCGCGCTTCCTGATCCTGGCCACCAATGGCCTTGCTGATCTCTCGCGCGGCTCTATCCGCATCGGAGACGTCATTCCTGAATGTTCCAGTGGTTTTGCGTTGTTCGATCCCAAAATCCGGATCAATTACCAGTTGCCGGTGTTGATTGGGACAAATTTTAACGACGATTATCGCGTGGGATTTAATGGCGTGGTGGTGAACCCCAACGCGAATAATTTCAATTATTTCACAGGAACCAACGGCACGTTGCTCCGGCTGGACACGTTGGGCTTGAGCTTCACCAACATTACGTTCACAAACATTTTTTTCCCCAGCGGCAATTTCGCCCTCCCAAATCCCACGCCGCCGCCGCACCAGGTGATTCGCTTTCTTCCGGTGATTCCGACAACCATCAATGGCCCCACAACGCGCCCGTTTACGAACCTGGTTACAGCCCTGCGGAATTGTGGCGATTACGACGCGTTTATGCATGTGCAGAGCAATTTCTTCGGGCGCGACATCACCGTTGTATTTGTCCCCACAAACAATTTCCCTTCGACCAACATGGCCGTCGATGTGCGTTTCCTCAGTTCGTTTGGTTTTGGCGGAGGCGCTATTGTTGAGTGGCAAAACAACTACTTTGATGTCATTGAGCAGCAGGAACGAACGAACTACATAACTTTTCTCGATCAAGGCTTTGGTTTTCCGTCCGGCAGTTCGCCATCCATATTTCAAGGCAGGCTTTGCGACCCGCTGTTCTTTACTGAACCGGCCAACACACCATTTACGCCGACAGTTTTCTACAACACTGGCTTTCAGACAAATTTCGTTCGTTACGTTTACAACCCTCTGTCGGTTGATATCGGAAACACGAATGCACCGTTCTTCACCAACAATATTTTTAATCCCCTCGTCATCACGCCCACGCTCGGCCGCCATCCCGCGCTCTCCGATCCGAGCAATTATGTGGGACGCGTTGAAGTTCGAGCCAGCAATCTCGATTTAAGTCCGGCACGCGTCCGTGCGGAAAATGCCATCAGCGTCAAGACCGACAACCTCATTGACACCCAGGTTTCGTTCTTTGACGCGCCGATTATTTCCTTTGATGCGCGGACGACTAACACCGATTTGATCATTACAAATCTAGTGCCGTCGCAAGTGAATCGACTGGAGGGCCAAATAGATGCATGGACTGCGTCGTGGACGATGCCTGTGACGAACGGCATTCTCTTCTCTAACGTCGTAGTAATTGGCACGAACATAGTCACCAACGTCGTTTTCAACGTCGAGGACTGGAACTATCACGTCGTCATGCTAGGCGCGTGTTTCACGCCGATGCACCGCCCGCTATTCCACCAGTTGGCATTGGAAGGCACCAACCTTGTCATTCATGACAACATCGCCGTGAACGGGAGTTTTGTAATGAAGGGCCAGTCGCTTACTTTCGGACGGAATGCGAGTTTGATGCTTCCTGAACGGACGAGCCTGGCATTTACCAACCTCCAGCGTGTCACATTCTTTACCAACGAGGGGCTCCTGAACATTCCGCAAGGTTCCTATTTCGGCGAGTTTCCTGCCGGTTATTCGCAGCCGCCGCTCACACGTCGGGAACGTCGCCTGATTCGCCAGCGTAAACTGCCGCCGCCGCCTCAATTGGAAGCGTACGAGAGTTTTGTCAATCGCGGCCGCATGAATGCCTCGACGCATGCAATCACGTCGGACTATTTCGAATTGTCGGGGCAACGATTTTTGCCGACGGAATTGATCGCCACCAACGGCGCGATTGTGGTGCATGGCTCCACAGCGGTGATTAGTAATGCCGTTGTGGATGCGATGGGAGACATTCGATTCTCAAGCGGCGATCTTCTGATATGGAACAGCATTCTGGACGCAGGGGCGGTCACCAACGGAAGTTTTGGGCTGTTCCTGCCCGGTGCGATTATTATCGATCCGACCAACTCGTTAACTGACGGAGGGCTACAATCATCAAACCAGTGGTTCGCGACGGCAGGTGTTCGAGTGATGCGTCGTCCGAACAATCCTGGAGATTTGATGGGAACACACATCATCTCTCTCGCTGGAGTTTTTGCGCAATCCCTCCATGTTTGGGCCGGAGAAAATCGGGGCGCGGTGGTTGAAGGTTTCACGGACAATCTCGCTGTGGGGCATCTCACACTCGATGGTTCGCTCGGAAATGATTTTCGTTTCAGGAGCGCGGGCTTCAGCAACGCTATCTACGTTGATTTCCTCGAATTGGTGCGGGACGCCACCAATTTCAGTTTCGCCATCGGCGTGGATCCGGACTTCACGATTTATTTCGCGGACTCGAACATTTTGCCGGAGAAGATCGAGGAGACCAGCGGCGGGCGTATTCGATGGGTGAGCCAGTTCACCGGGCCGCGCAGCTCGACGAACATTGTTTATCCAAACGGCGTGACCTATACGTTCAACGCTGGCGTGGTGCGCAGCAAAGACCGTGATGACGACGGCGATGGCGTGGTGAACGCGGAGGATTGCACGCCAATTTCCGTTTCTGGTTTCGATTCGACGCTGCCTTGCCCACCGGCGCCGGCGGCAGCAAAGGCGGGCATTTCCGTACAGAATATTTCTCTGACGATCGCGCTCGCGTCGGGAGGGCGGGAAGTGGTCTTGAATTGGGACGCCGCCGCGAACTCGGCCAACACGGTCGAATTCATCGACTCGTTTGCAGATGCCGCCGCTGGCTGGCAGCCCCTGACCAATTTTATCAACGGTCCAGTAAACACACGGGTGACAGTGAAGGATGCAGTGGGTGGCCCCCTGCGTGTTTACCGCGTCCGTGTGGACGCTGGTAAACCGTGAGCGGGCTGGTGTGCCTGCCCGCTGCCTGTCGATCCTGTGCGCTGGCTGTTGAACCCAAACAGCCCAGCCCATTCTTGGCCGAGAAAGTCGCGGAGACTCGGCGGTGCAGGAATGGGCCGGGTGGAAACGTTGAGCGCGTATTTCGCATGAAGAAACTTTGTTGGCCAGCCCCGCAGGCGAAAGCTGGTTGGGCAAGAAGCATGGTCCGTGGAGCTTCAGCCCGGGAGAATTCGGGAATCGGGTTAAATGCAGGCCGGCGCCCTCAAAATCACTCGCTGACGGGGCGGATGTCCTTGAAGGAAAACGTGTTCTCTGCTATTTCATTCCGGCTCAGCACGGATAAACGAAGAGGCATCGCGTCTGCCCGCAATACCACAGCGGTTTTTTACAGCACGCCGGGGGATTTGCCGTGCCTGACGGGTGAATTGACGGACATGAACGAGGTCTCGGTCTGAAGTGCCAGATACCGTAATCGCAAATTTTATATGAGTAGTACTGTTGAAAAGAAACGCTCCGCCTCTCGTGCGGTTCGTTGGATGTTGCCGCTGTTCCTGTTGGCAATGGCCGCCGTGAGTCTGCCGATGGCGCGCGCGCAGGCCCCGGCGAACGATCGCTTTACCAACGCGGCCCCAATCACCGGGACGGATGGAACTTTTTCTGGCTCCAATGTCGGTGCGACTCGCGAAACGAACGAGCCGATTCATTATGTGGGCAGTCCGTTCAGCTCAAACTCCGTCTGGTTCCGGTGGACGGCACCTGTGGATGGCGTGGTGACGTTTGACACGATCGGCACGTACGCCATGTCCTTCACGAACTTCTTCTTTTCTCTGGATACGGTGTTGGCGGCTTACACCACGAATAGCGGGAATCCGGTGACAAATCTTACTACAAACCTGAGAAGGCTGGCCAGTGACGACGATTCTGGCGGCACGTATCCAAGCACCGACAGCTTGGTTCGGTTCCCCGTTCAAGCCGGCGTTACTTACTACATCGCCATCGATGGCTACCGGACCGGGCGCAATGGCATTGGTACCTTCAACAGTGTCGGTCCTTACCTGCTCAACTGGACGATGGGCACCAAACCGCCGGTCTTCGTACCGCCGGACCTCATCCAGTTTTCCAGCCCGACTTACTTCGTGCAGGAGAACCAGTTTTTCGCGGACATTGCCATCTGGTACGGCGGCGATTCGTCAATGGGCGCCAATGGCCCTGTCTCGGTCGATTTCTACACGACGAATGGAACAGCCATCGACGGCACCAATTATCTGGGCACGATGGGCACCAACTTGACGATCGTCTTTGATCCCGGCATTCGAGTCACCAACGTCATAATCCCCATCATCGACGATTTCGTGCTGAACGCCGACCGGACGGTTTTTCTGGGCCTGACCAATCCCACGAACGCGTATCTGACGAATGCGTACGTAACGAATGTCTTCATAATAGGTGTGTCCGGAACGAATTTCATCTACCAAACGAATATTAGCGCCAGCCCGTATCCGCCCAACGCTCTCTTGACGATTGTGGATGACGAGCGGCAATTTCAGAACACGGGAGGCTCGGTGGGCTTCAGTTCCAGTTTCTATGTCGGGACAGAAAACGAAACTTTTCCGGCTCCGTTCGGCCTGCCTATTCCCACCGTGGGTGGCCGCTCGCCCCGAATTCGAGACGTGAACCTGCCGGCGGTGCCGCTCGCGGGAGATCGGAGTCCGCTGGGCGTGGTGGTCAAAGTCAATCGCTCCACTCCAGCCGCCGGGCGCATCCTGGTCGATTACCACACCGAAGTCAGCACGGACACGAACATCATCATCATCGGTCCTGTGACCGGGGTTTTTGCCGGCAAGGCAGGCGTGGACTTCTTTCCCACCAGCGGCACGCTGGTCTTCGACGATTACCAGATGAGCGCGGAGATCGTCCTTCCCGTTTACAGCAATTCTGTTTCGAATAATGCCTCGGCTATCTTCGACGTGGTGCTGAGCAATGCCCGGCCCGCGCCGGAAGAATTCGCCCAGGCGCCCTTGCCTCCATTCCCCTCCCTGGCGTTCCAATCGCGCGCCACCGTGCAGATACTGGAAGTCAATGAGCGTTTCAGGACCTTCAGCTTCGAGCGCATGCTTTACCGCTACGACGAATACGACCCTACACAAAACGAGATACCCTCCACGAACGGCGTGCGCACCGTTTCCGTGGATGTAATTCTGCCGGGAGGCGGCGGCGGCAACGTGACGGTCCGGATGCTGCAAAACACGACGGCCCGTTACATCCACGATCTGCAGGCCGGCTCCGATTACGCAACGCTGACTCCGAATACATTTTTCAACACGCCCTACACGGACGGTACTGCTCCCATCCGGACTGAATCCGATTTCACCGACTTCGTGGACACCACCCTCACCTTCCCATCCACGGGAAACCAGCAGTTCCGGCAGACGGCGACCTTCACCCTCACCAACGACAACACGGTGGAGTTTAATGAAGATGTGCGCTTTGAATTGATTGCTCCGAATAACTACTTTGAAGGCCCGGCGTTTGAGTCGGCGGCGACGATTCTTTTTGACGACCCGCCGGCTGGAGCCGCGGATCGGGAGTGGAATCCAGAGGGGCTCTATTACACGCAGCCTGCTTTCAATAATGCCCCGGGCGCGAATAACGCCGTTTCCGCCGTGGCCGTTCAACCCGACAACCGCACCATCATTGTCGGTGATTTTACCGCCTACAACAGCACCCCTCGAAACCACATTGCGCGCATCAACGTGGATGGGTCCATCGATGTCAGCTTCAACCATGTCACCGGTGCGGATGATTTTATCGCGACGGTCGCCGTCTGCACCAACAGCCCGAACCCGAACAACATTGGGAAGATCATGATCGGCGGCGGATTCACTTCCTTTGACGGCGCGGACCGCAGTGGCATCGCGCGCCTGAATGCCAACGGATCATTGGACACCACGTTCAGACCCGGCAACGGCACGGATGGAGCAGTGCGTTCCATCGTGTTGCAGTCGGACGGCAAGATTCTCGTGGGTGGTGACTTCCAGCACTTCAATGACATGCCGGTCAACCGAATCATGCGGCTGAACGAGGACGGCACGCTCGACACCACATTCAACGCCGGCGCCAATGGAACGGTCTGGAGTGTCGTCGTTCGCGACACCGCCGTGCCCTTCACGGTTTCGCGACGCTCGGGATCGGCGACCAGCCTGGATCGTAATCTGATTGATACGGGGGCGACGTCGGGCTCGATCGCGATTGATTACGATTTTGGCGGTGGCGACGATAACATTCGCATCTATTACGACGGCGCACTCCTTCTCGACCTCACTACGAATGGAACGAACCGAATCGTTGTTCCGTACGGACCGGGTCTTGGAACGAGCATCGAGATTGTGATGGATGAGGTGTTTGCCGGTGGAAACTGGTTTTACACGGCCACGATCACACCAGACGCTCCTCCGCGCTCGATTTATGTGGCGGGCGAGTTTGCCACAGTCAACGGCCAATCGTTGCGCGGAGTGGCGCGGCTGCGCGAAGACGGTTCGGTCGATTCATCTTTTAATCCCGGCGTGAGTGTGAACGGTCCGGTTTACGCGATGGCCGTCCAGCCTAATAATCGCGTCTTGTTGGGTGGCGCGTTCACCAAGTTTCAGGATTCGGCGCGCAAGTCTCTCGTTCGCCTCCTCTCGGACGGTAAACAGGACGTGGATTTTCATACCGGTATCGGCGCGGACAATGCCGTTTACGCGATCACGCTCCAAACCGATGGACGGATTTACGTTGGAGGCATTTTCCAGAGCTACAATGGCACGCGTCGCATGGGATTGGCCCGCCTGTTCGGCAACGGCGTGCTCGATACCAGCTTCCTCGACACGGCCTACAACCAGTTTGCGGGCCTGGTGAAGACGTTCAGTTTTGATTCCCCGCGTTATGTGAATTCGATCGCGCTCCAGGCAGATGGCGGGGTCATGATTGGCGGCTCGTTTGATAAAGTGGGCGGCAACCCCTCCTACAACGATCCGGCCTATGCAGGCGTCAATCTTTATGCGCCTTTTACCCGCGCGCAAAAGGTCGCGCGCCACAATGTAGCGCGACTGCTCGGCGGTTACACGGATGGGCCGGGCAACATCGAATTTGATCCGGCTGCGGGGTCATTCAGTGTGGTGGAGAACATTGGCACCTTGTCTGCCCCACTGCGCCGTGTGGATGGCCGTCTCGGAACGGCTACTGCATTCGCGGACATCACGGGAAACACTGCGACGGTTCCAGGGGACGTGTTCGGGATTTCGGCCAGCGCATTTTGGCAGGAATGGTGGCTCGTTGCGCCGCGAAGCGTGGGTTTTCCGGGCTTCCGGTACTTTACCGTTCCGATTGTGGACGACAATTTGCGAGAGGGTAATGAAACCTTTAATTTGAGCGCCGCGAACGTCGGTGGCTCTTTAACGCTGGGTAATTCCTTTTTCTTTGGCGGCTTTTTCGGTTCGGGCGGCGAAGTCATTCCCCTTGGCGCCGCCGTGGGGTACAACGCTTCCGCCCCCGTCACCATCGTTGACAACGAATTTGATTCCGGGGAGATCAATTTTGCCATCGACAACTTCGTGGTGGAGGAGGGCAGCGGGCAGGCGTTCGTTACGATCATCCGCACCAACGGCAGTGTCGGGTCGGTTTCGGTCGAGTTATTCGTGAGCGGCGGCTCGGCAGTGGCAGGCCAGGATTACGTCGCCCCGCTCGGTCCTCAGACGATCTTCTTCGGGCAGGGCGTAACTTCGAATCGCTTCGCCATCACGTTGATCAATAATCCTGAAGTGGAGCCGGACGAGACGATCACTCTGGTGCTGGCGAACCCGACCGGCGGCGCAACCTTGCCGGGCGGGCTTCCTTCCTCCACAGCCACCGCCACGGTCACAATCGTGGACGATGATTTCCTTCCCGGCCGCATCAATTTCAGTTCCACAAACTATGTTGCCAATGAGACCGCGACCCAGGCCGTTGTGACCGTGACGCGCACCGGTGGCAATCTGAACCTGCTCACGGTCCAATACACGACCTCCGACGGTTCCGCCGTGGCGCCGGGTGATTATGGTGCCCGGAGCAACACACTGGTCTGGAACAGTGGCGACAGTTCGCCTCGGACCATCACCATTCCTCTCGTAGCCGATGGTTTCGTGGAAGGGCCGGAGACGTTCGAGGTGCGGCTGTTTAATGCCTCCATTCCCGCGGCACTGGGCGTCCGCAGCAATGCGACTGTAACCATCGAGGACGGCGACAACTACGGTGCGCTCTCTTTCAGCCAGCCACTCTACACCGTGGGCGAAGAGGATGCCTCGCCTGTGATCACCGTGCTGCGAAGGGGCGGTATCGGAGGCACGGTCACAGTCAGTTTCGCCACGGTGCAGTTGACCACCACGAATGGAATTATCGCCGCCACCAATGGCGTCGATTATCTCGACACCAACGGTGTTCTGACATTGCTGCCGGGAGAACTGAGCACGACCTTCCGCATTCCCGTATTGGACGACGCGGAGATCGACGGCGACAAGACGTTGATGATCACGCTCTTCTCGCCCACGAATGCGACGCTCGGAGCGCTGAGCAATGCGTTGGTGACGCTGGTGGACAACGAATCCGTGAGCACACCGGCGGGATCTCTTGATACTGCTTTCAGTGACGCTTCCGCGCCGAATGGCGCAGTGTACGCGCTCGCCCTTCAGACAAATGGCGCCGTCATTATGGCGGGCGACTTCACGGAAGTGGGCAGCGTGCCGCGCAATCACATTGCGCGATTGCTCGAGAACGGAACGCTCGATCAGACATTCGACATCGGACCTGGCGCGGATGGATCGATTCGCGCCCTGGCGTTGCAAAGTGACGGCCGCATTCTGGTGGGCGGTCTCTTTAGCACGATCAATGGCACCAACCGCAATGGACTGGCCCGGCTTTCTATCGACGGCAAGGTGGATACTTCGTTTGACCCCGGATCGGGCGCCGACAATCCGGTTCTGGCGATCACGGTGCAGAGCGATGACAAGGTGCTGGCGGGTGGTTCTTTCAGTCACTTCCGCTCCTTCTCCAGTCCGGGACTGGTCCGGTTGAACACCAACGGCACTCTGGATACGACCTTTAGTGTTGGCGCCGGCTTCAACGGAACCGTTTACGCCGTCGAGATTCAGAGTGACGGGAAAATTCTCGTGGGCGGAAATTTCATCTCATTCAACGGGACTGCGCGGACCAACTTTGTTCGTTTGAACCCGAACGGATCGCTCGACCCGACTTTCAATCCCGCGTTTTCCATTGATTCGCCGGTGCGTGTCATTCTGGCCGAAGCCGATGGCCGGATTCTGATTGGCGGATCGTTTACGACGGTGAACGGCGTCACACGCCGTTTTCTCGCGCGTCTCGAACAGGACGGCACTTTGGACGCCGGCTTTTTGGCCGGGCCAAATGACGGCGCGGACAACGTCGTCAATGCCATCAAGCAACAAGTGGATGGGCGGCTGATCGTGGCGGGCGATTTTCTGAGCTTCAACGGCGTCACGCGCCATGCCATTACGCGATTGAATGACAGCGACGGCAGCATCGACCCCACCATCAACTTTGGCTCGGGCGCGAACGCATTCGTCGCCGCTTTGGCCATTCAACCCGATCGTAAGATTCTTTTGGGCGGCGGTTTCACGGAGTACGACGGCCGGCCACGCAAATTTATTGCGCGCATCTACGGCGGTTCCATTTCCGGCGCCGGTACTCTGGACTTCGATATTCCGCCCGGCAGTCCGTACATTGGCACTTTCTCAGTGAGCGAGACGGAAACGAATGCGGCCATCACAGTTCGGCGGCGCGGCGGCACGACCGGCACCGTGTCAGTCCACTATGCGACGACGAACGGCACTGCCCTCGCCAACCAGGACTACCTGGGTGTTGAAGGCGACCTCGTTTTCCCTGAGGGCGAAACGTTCCGCATTATCAACGTGCCCATTCTGCAAAACAATATTCCGGACGGGGACCGCAGTTTGGATCTGGGATTGAGCAACTTCGTGGGCGCCACGCCCGGTCCGCAGCCGAACGCCACTTTGTTCATCATCGACGATGAGAGCGTCATCCGATTTACCGCGCCCGAATACAGCATTATTGAATCACCGGTCAGTGGCAACGCGACGATTGGCGTCTTCCGCGGTGGTGGAACGAACCGAACGGTTTCCGTGGATTTCTCCACCACTCCTGGCACGGCCACCGCGGGGCTTGATTACGTGGCCGCAGGCGGCACGGTCGTCTTCCAGCCCGGTGAAATATTCAAGAACGTTAACGTGCCGATTATCGACGACGCTCTGGCGGAAGGTAACGAGACGTTGTCGCTTCATCTGCTCAATGCCAGTGCAGGCGCTACCATCACTAATGCCGACGCCACGCTCGTCATCGTGGATAATGACTTTGCCCCGGGGCAGTTCCGGTTCTCCACTAACAACTTTGGCGTGGAGGAAACGAACGGCAGCGTCTCGGTGGCGATTCAGCGCGTCAATGGCAGCAGTGGCTCTGCTTCGGTGCGGCTGCGCACATCGGATGGCACGGCCTCGAACATTCTGGACTATACCAGCACGGACCGAATCGTGAACTTCTCGGATGGCGAGACGATCAAGTTCGTTTCCATCCCCATTCTGGACGATTCTATTTTCGAGTCCGATGAGTTTTTCAACCTCACGCTCTCGCAAGCGTCACCGGGAACGTCCATTCTCGCGCCCAACGCCATCGTGACCATCATCGATGATGAGTTCGGCCCCAGTTTTGTCGGTTTTGCTTCGGCCACCTTCCTCGGCAATGAATTGAGTGGCGTGGCCACTATCAGTGTGGTGCGCACGAACACGCGTCGCGGCGTCGTGAGCGTGGATTTCTCCACAGGCGACGGGACCGCCACCAGCGCTGATTACGTGGGCACGAACGGGACGATCGTTTTCGCTGATGGTGAAACTCTGAAGACTTTTACGGTGGCGCTGATTAACGACGGCCTGACGGAGCCGGCCGAGACGGTCAATCTCTTCCTGCGCAACGTCAGCAGCGGATTCCTTTCACTCTCGAATGCCACGTTGAACATCGCGGACAATTCTTTGCCGCTTCAATTTTCCGCCCCGAGCTATACCGTCAGCGAAAACGCCGGCACGGCCACCATTACGGTGACGCGGGTCGGTCCTGCTGCGACGAGTGTGTCGGTTGATTTTGCAACCGTCCCAGGCGGGAGTGCTGTGGCGGGCATTGATTATGTGCCGGTGAGTGGCTCGTTGACCTGGGCTGCGGGGGACAACTCCACAAAGACTTTCACGGTGCCGATCATCGACAACAATGTTCTCAATTCGCCCCGCACCGTTCTTTTGCAGTTGTCGAACCCGACGGGCACGGCCAGCGCAGTCCTGACCATCACGGATGATGAATCTCAGGCCCCGGTCGCCGGGCCGGTCGATCCGACTTTCAACGGAAACTTTGGCGCTAATGCGACCGTGTTCTCGGTGATGTATGACGCCCAGGAGCGGCTCTACGTCGGGGGAGACTTCACGCAACTTTACGGCCTGCACATCAATCGCATCGCGCGGCTGGCGTTGAATGGCGCGGTGGACCTTTCGTTCGACCCCGGCGCGGGCGCGGACGGCCCGGTCTATGGAATGGCCCGCGGCACGAACAGCATTTACGTCGGTGGCGCGTTTACGAATATAAGTGGCATTGCGCGCGGCGGTATCGCACGGCTGTTGCTGAACGGCGCGGTCGATCCTGTGTTCAACCCGGGCAGTGGCCCCAACGCTCCGGTGCTCGCTGTTGCGGCGCTGCCGAACGATCAGGTTGTGATAGGCGGTCAGTTCATTTCGGTCAGCGGCATCGGCGCCAATCGTATCGCACGGTTGAATGCGAACGGTTCACTCGATCCAGGATTTGTGACCGGCACTGGCCCGAACGCAGCGGTGCGCGCGCTCGCTGTTCAGACCAACGGCCAGATCATCATTGGTGGCGATTTTACGGGTGTCAGTGGTTTTGAGTTCAAGCGTATCGCGCGGCTGAACCCGGATGGCGTGGTGGATACCAGCTTCCAGACGATTCTGGGCGCAGATGGCAGTGTGTATGGAGTGGCGATTCAGTTCGACGGCAAGATCGTAATCGTCGGTGATTTCCAAACGGTAAATGGTTCGCCGCGCAGCGGCATCGCACGTTTGAATTCCAATGGTTCCGTTGACTTCTCATTTAATCCTGGTTCGGGCGCGAATGGACGCGTGCGCACGGTCGTGTTTCAACCGGACGGAAGAATCGTCGTGGGTGGCGACTTCACCACCTTCGCCGGACTTACCGCGAACAGAATTGCCCGCTTGAATGTGGATGGTTCGCTGGATACCGGGTTTGACGTTGGCAGTGGCGCTGATGCGCCCGTGCACTCGCTCGCTCTGGCGAACGTTACCTCGACCTTTGTCATTCCACGCCAGGCGAGCGGCACCGATCTCGAAGACCGCTTCACGGTGGATACGGGCGCGAACTCCGGCGTGATCACTATTGATTACGACTTCATCTCGGTGCCGGACAATATCCGTGTTTATTACGACGGGGTTCGCATCTTCGACCTGACAACGAATGGGATCGGTCAGCTTGTGATTCCCTATGGGCCGGGCGCATCGACTTTCGTCACGGTCGTTATGAATGAAGGCACGGGTCTAATTGGAACGGCCTGGCTCTACACGCTCACCATCACTACGGGCGCACGCCTGGACAACCGAATTGCGGTGGGTGGCGACTTTACGAGGTTCGATGGCGAGCCAAAGGGCCGTATCGCGGTGCTCAACAGTACTGGCTCGCTCTATCCGTTGTTCGATCCAGGCGCGATTTCAGCACGAGCCGTTCTCGCACTTGGCCTCTACACCAACACGTCGCAGCCTTCGCTCATTGGCAAGTGGGTGGTGGGTGGCGACTTCACTGCCATTGTCGGCGTGAACGATCAGAACCGGGTCGCGCGGCTGAATATCGACGGCACGCTTGACCGGAGTTTCAATATCGGCCGAGGCGCCGACAACACCGTACGGGCGCTGGCGCTGCAACCGGATGGCAAGGTGATTATCGGCGGCTTGTTTACGAGCTATGACTTCAGCTCGCGTGCTTATCTGGCGCGCATCAATCCTAACGGCCTGTTGGACAACACGTTCAATTCTGCGAACAGCGGCCTGAACATCAACAATCCCGTCCACGCGCTGGCGTTGCAGCCGGACGGCAAGGTGATTATTGGCGGCAGCTTCACCGAAGTTTATGGCGCGTCGCGCAATTCCATCGCCCGCCTGCATCCGAATGGCACGGTCGACGTCTCGTTCAATCCTGATACGGGCGCAGATGGACTGGTCAACGCGGTGGCGTTGCAGCCGGACGGCAAAGTGCTCATCGGCGGCGACTTTATTTCCGTCGCCGGCGTGTCCCGCTTCCGTATCGCGCGCCTGAATGCGGATGGGTCGTTGGATTCGACGTTCAGTCCGAGCGTCGGCGGCGCGGTGAATGCGATTGCGATCGCGAACGATGGCCGGATTCTAATCGGCGGAACGTTCAGCACTGTTAACGGTGTTACTGCCTCGCGAATCGCGCGGCTCAATAGCGACGGCAGTCTCGATACAAGTTTTAATTCGGGAACGGGCGCGAATGACTATGTCAGTTCCATCGCGATCCAGCCTGACGGCAACATCGTCGTGGGCGGCAATTTCACGGTGTTCAATGGCCAGGTGCGCAATCGGCTCGTGCGGCTCCTCAGCGATGGCTCGCTCGATCCGACGATTAACTTTGGGACCGGGGCGAATGGCTTCATCGCGGCGGTCGGGCTGCAGAATTATGACGGAAAGATCGTCGTGGGCGGCAGTTTCACGCGGTTCGATGAATTGCCGCGCGTCGCGATTGCGCGGCTCTTCGCCGGCACCAATAGCGGCAATGGCACGTTCCAGTTCAGCGCGGCGACTTACCACGTGAGCGAAAGCGCTGGCACGGTTACGCTGATAGTGGAACGCACGGGCGGGACGGTGGGCGCGGCCTCGGTCAGTTTCAGCACGGCCAACGGCACTGCCACCTCACCGGCGGATTACACGGCTGTGAGCGGCACGGTGAACTTCGCCCCGGCGGAAAGCGTGCAATTCATCACTATTCCGATCAACGACAACGCCGCGACGAACGTGGACAGAACGTTCACCGTTTCGCTCTTTGCTCCGGGCGGCGGCGCTACGCTCGGCACTCCGAGCACGGCTGAAGTGGTCATTGACGACAACGATAGCGTGATCAGCTTCAGTTCGGCGGTGTACTCGGTCAATGAGAACGGCGGTTCTGCTCGAATCACGGTCAATCGCTCCGGCGGCGCGTCGGATCAGGTGAGTGTCGAGTACCAGATCGGCACAAACGGCACAGCCACGGCGGGCGTGGATTTCATCGCAGGGTCTGGCACGCTCGTTTTTGCGCCGGGTGTCCGCTCGCAAACTTTCGAAGTCCCCGTCGTCGATGACGCCATCGCCGAATTCAACGAAACGGTGCCGCTTTCGCTGATCAATGTGGCCGGACCGGCAAGCCTTGGTTTGAGCAGCGCGACGCTCACGATCGTGGAGAACGACTTCAATCCGGGTGTCATTACGTTCGGCACGAACACCTATTTCGGAAGTGAGGACGGCGGTTTCATTGCGGTCGAAGTGTTGCGCACCAATGGCCACAGCGGCGTGGTGACAGTCGGTTTCCAGACGCTCAATACCGGCACCGCGACGCCCAACGTCGATTACGCATCCACGAACGGCGCGATTACGTTTAACGATGGCCAGACGAACGCGTTCGTGGTTCTTCGCGTCATTGACGATGCCATCACCGAGGGCGATGAGACGGTACCCCTCCGGCTTTCGCTGCCGAGCGGCGGCGCCACACTCGGGCTCGCGGATGCGAACGTGACGATTGTGGACAATGACGCGCCGGGCAGATTCGTCTTCAGCGCTCCGGTTTACACGGTGAACGAGAGCAACGCTTTTGCGACCATCACGGTCCTTCGCACCAACGGCAACATCGGTCCTGTGAGCGTGACGGTGCAAACCAGCGGCGGCACGGCGACACCGACGGTGGATTACACGCCTGTTTCGACGGTGCTGGCGTTTGCGGATCGGCAAACGGTGCGCACGTTCACCATTCCGATTTTGCAGGACACGCTCGTGGAAGGAAGTGAGACGGTGGACATGCTGCTCTCCAATCCGACTCCGGCGGGCGGTCCTCCGACTGGGCCGAGCATCGGCGTGCCGGGAACAGCGACGCTGCAAATCGTCGATGACGAAGTCTCGGTGGGCTTCAGCGCGGCGAGTTACACGGTCACGGAGAGTTCGACGAATGTAACCATCACGGTGATTCGCACGGGCGACACGAACAACGGCTTCTTCGTGACGGCCAATGCCAGTGACGGGACGGCGACGGCTAACGCGGATTATGTGCCGGTGTCGGTGACGTTGTTCTTCGCGCCGGGCGTGACAAACCAAACGTTCACCGTGGGAGTGTTTCAGGATCAGTTGGCGGAAGGGGATGAGTTCCTGAACCTGACGCTCTCAAGCGCGTCGGGCGGAGTGGCGCTGGGACCCATCGCGACCGCGCGGCTGAACATTCTCGATGACGATACCGGGTACAACTTCAGTTCGGCGACTTACGCCACGAACGAAGCGACGGTGGACCTGCTCATTACCGTCGTTCGGTCCGGCTTCCTCGGCGCGACTGGCGCGGTGGATTTTGCGACCTTTGATGGAACGGCGACGGCGGGATTGACGAATGATTACCTCACGGCGACGGGGCGGCTGGCGTTTGCGGCCGGCCAGACGAGTGCGGTTTTTGCCGTGCGCATTCAGGACGATACGCTGGTGGAGGGGAACGAGACCATCAATCTCGTGCTCTCTAATCCATTCGGGGGTGCGCTGGGTCCGCAATCGACTGCAGTCATCACGATTCTCGACAATGACACGACGCTCGGTTTCGCGCGGATCAGTTACGTCGTGAATGAGAAGGTGACGAACGCGGTCATCACCGTGGTCCGCAATGGTTCGGGGACGCAGCCGGCCCAGGTTTCGTTCCGCACCGTGAACGGCACGGCGGCGGCCGGAGTTGATTACGTTGCAGTCTCGAATGTTTTGACCTGGGGCGCCGGCGACATCAGTCCCAAGACGTTCCTCGTGCCGATTTTTGATGACACGATCGCCGAAGGCGCCGAGACGGTGTTGTTGCAATTGGTCAATCCTGTCGGTGCAACCATCGATCCGGCCTCCGGCTCCGCGGTGCTGACGATTGTGGACAATGCTGGCCTGATCACCTTCGCTTCCGCCGGCTACAGCGTGGTCGAAGGCAGCGGCAATGCGCTCATCAATCTGGTGCGCACTGGCGGTTCCAACGGAACGGTGAACGTGCAATGGAACGTGACGGGCGGCAGCGCCACGCCGGGCCAGGATTATTTTGGCGGCGCGGGGACGGTGGTCTTCGCCAGCGGTGAAACGGCCAAGCCGATTATTTTCCCGATTGGCGACGATGTGACGCCGGAAGGCATCGAGACGGTGAACCTGGCGATCTCGAGCGTCGATGGCGGCGCGACGATTGGCAATCCACGCAACGCAGTCCTTTCGATCATCGACAATGACGCGGGCATCATCGTGGGCGCCGGCTCGGCGCTCGTCTTCGAGAGCTTCACGCCCACCAATAACATTATTGAGCCGGGTGAAACGGTGACGCTGCTCCTGGCGCTGCGCAATGCAGGCACCGTGAATGCCGACAACGTCACGGCGTTCCTGGTTTACTCGAATGGCATCAGCCACACGAGCGTGCAGGTGCAGAATTATGGCGCGTTGCTGGCTGGCGGCGATTCCGCGTCGCGTCCATTCACCTTTACCGCGTCCGGCACGAACGGTTCTCGCATTACGGCGACGTTGTTGATTACGAACAACGGCTTGTTCCTCGGACCGGTCTCGTTCGACTTCGTGCTGGGCCGCCAGAACATACCGTTTCAGAACGCGAACCCGATCACGATCAACGACAACACCACTGCCACGCCTTACCCGGCCACACTTACCATCTCGGGCGTTTCCGGCCCGGTGAATCGTCTCACGGTGACCTTGCACGGCCTGTCGCACAACTTCCCCGACGACATCGACATCCTGTTGGTGGGCCCGAACGGCGCAAGGGTGATGTTGATGTCAGACGCGGGCGGAGGATTGGCCAATGCGCTCAACAACGTGACGATCACGTTTGATGACGCGGCGGCGAACGCAATTCCGGATGCGACGCGCATTACGAATGGCACTTATCGCGCCGCGAATTATCTCACGCAGGTGGATCCGATTTCGCCGTTCCCCAACAATACTCCCTGGACCAACACGTCGCTCGCGACTTTTGACGGCATCAACCCGAACGGTGTCTGGTCTCTCTACGTGGTGGACGACGCCAGCGGGCAGAATGGCCTGATCGCCAACGGCTGGAGCCTGAACATCGATACGGCGGCGCAGGTCATTCCGGGCGCAGACCTGTCAGTCGCAATGACCGATTCGCCGGACCCGGTCATTGTGGGTGGCACGGTCACCTACCAGATTGAAGTCAGAAATCATGGGCCGGCCGCGGCCAGTTCCGTGATGCTGACGGCCGTAATGCCTTCGCAAGCGAACTTCGTCAGCGTGTCCGGCCCGGGCAGTTACACGCTTAACGGCAACGTACTCTTGGGCAGCCTGGGCAACCTTCCGATTGGCGCCCTCGCCACCGTCGCGGTCACGATGACCGCACCCAACTCCGGCGGGCTGTTGACGTTTGATTCGTCCGTCAGCGCCGGCGAAACAGACTTGAACACGGGCAACAACCACGTCTCGATTAAGACTTCGGTGAACGATATTCCAGCGACGCCTTTCCTGTTTGCCTCGCGCAAGGACGGCCAGTTGGTCTTGAGCTGGCAGGGCACGGGGACAAACATCGTGCTGCAATCTTCGGCGCCGATGGGTGGCAGTTGGGGCGCCGTGCCGGAACCGCGGGTGGTGAGCAATGGCGTCACGACCGTGACCGTCCCATTGAGTGGCAGCACGAAGTTCTTCCGGCTGGGCCGCGTGGAATAAAGCAGGTTTAATCGCCCAGCCCGTTCGACCGCTGGCCGCGTGGCAGGCAAGCCGGCCGGTCGAAGCAGGACGTGAGATTTCGTGGCCTGTTCCGTTGGAACGGGCCGGGTTCAGATGTTTGAACAAGTGATATGAAACGCACTCTTGTTGCCTTGTCAGCGCTGCTGGCCATTTCCGGCGGCGCCTTTCAGCCTTCTCCGAAAGCGCCTGTGCCGAACTTCGATCGCCGGACGGATGGCGCGGCGGCTGCAGCCATTGCGCCCGAGCACGCGGCAGCGGTGGTACAACTCAAAACGCGTGTGCCGCAGTTGGAGGTCACAGCCAGCAGGCTTCTGAAATCGCCTGATTTTTTTTCCTCGCGCGCCGGGTTTCTGACCGGGCCGGATGCGGAAGGGCTGGCGGTTAGGTCCGCGACCGCGCAAGCGATTCCGCAAAACGATCCGCATCGGGCCATCAAAGCGTTTCTGAACGAGCACTCCGCGCTGTTGGGTTATGGAGCGGAGGCATTGAATGGCGCGCGCATCAGCCGCGAGTACGTCGGCGCACACAATGGTTTGCGCACCGTGATTTGGCAGCAGGAGTTGAACGGCATCTCCGTTTTCGAAGCCATCACCATGGGGCACGTCACGAGGAACGGTGAACTGGTCAATCTCTATACTCACTTTGTGCCGGACGCGAATGGAGCGGCCACGACCGGAATGAAAGGCCGCGGCGTGGTCGCGGCGGCGAACGCACCGGGAATTTCCGCGGCGCAAGCCATCGTCCTCGGGGCGAAGAATGTCGGCGATGAAATCACCGTGAACTCGCTCGTGAGCCAAGGTCCGGCTCTGGGAGCGAATTCGAAACAAACATTCCGTGCTTCTGCCGGTCTGAAGGGCGATCAATACGCGGAACTCGTATGGGTGCCGCTCAATGCCAATGCGTTGCGTCTTTGCTGGCAGGTCATTGTTACCAGCGTCTCTCGCAGCGAAATGTTCCTCCTCATTATCGACGCGGAATCCGGTGAAGTGATGGTGCGCCGCTGTCTGACCAACTACATCACGAACAGCACCTACAACGTTTGGATCAGCGACAGTCCGTCGCCGTTCTCGCCGGGCTACCCGGCCCCGGGCAACCCGGCGCAGCCGGCGATTGTGCCGCGAACGCTGGTCACGCTTCCGGCGCTGAACACCAACGCCTCACCGAACGGCTGGATTGATGATCTGGGGAACGAGACGCTCGGCAACAACGTGGACGCGCACACGGACCTTGATGACAACGACCAGCCCGACCTGCCTCGCCCGGTGGGCAATCCTTTCCACACCTTTGATTTCCCGGTGAACCTGGCGACCCAGGACCCGACGAACTACAGCCCGGCGGCGGTGGTGAGCTTGTTCTATTGGAACAACTTCATGCACGACAAGTTGTGGGAACTGGGGTTCACCGAAGCGGCGGGAAATTTTCAGTCGAACAATTTTGCTCGTGGCGGATTGGACCGCGATGCAGTGCTCGCCGATGCTCAGGATGGCGCCGCCTTCAAGGACATCTTTCATTTGAACAACGCCAACATGGCTACGCCTCCAGACGGCATTCCTCCCCGAATGCAAATGTATGTATTCAATGGTCCCGATCCTGACCGCGATGGTGATTTCGATGCCGAAGTGATGTTGCACGAGTACACTCATGGCTTGAGCAATCGCCGCGTCGGTGGGGGAATCGGAATTTTTCAGTTGCAGCCCGCCGGAATGGGCGAAGGGTGGTCGGACTTTTATGGCCTTTCGCTTTTGAGCGAACCGACGGATCCGATTGGCGGCAACTGGGCCGCGGGGGGCTATCTGACATTTGATATCGGTGGCGGGACGTTTCGTGATAATTACTACTTCGGTATCCGGCGCTATCCGTACTCCACAAACCTGTTGAACAATCCTCTGACCTTCAAGGACATCGATCCGACGCAGGCCAGTCCCCACCCCGGCATTCCGCGCAATCCGATCTTTGGTCCTTTTACTCCTTCCGACGCTCCTGAAGTGCATAACCAGGGCGAAGTCTGGTGCGTCACCTTGTGGGAAGTCCGTGCCAATCTCATCGCGAAATACGGGCATGTTATCGGCAATCAGACGGCACTCCAGCTCGTGACCGACGCCATGGCGCTCTGCCCGCCGAACCCGAATTTCCTCCAATCGCGCGATGCCATTCTTCTCGCCGACCGCGTGAACAACAACAACGCCAATTACGCCGAATTGTGGCGCGCGTTCGCCAAGCGCGGCATGGGCAGCAGCGCGACTTCTCCTGACAGCTCCACGACTCGCGGCGTCGTGGAATCATTCGATTTCCCTGGCCTCTCGATTGTGGGCACCACAATCAATGACGCTGCGGTCGGAAACGGCAATGGCGCCATTGACGTAAATGAGTGCATCGAATTGACCATCGCCCTCCGCAATAACGCCCTCACGACCGCGCGCTCCATCAGCGCTGTCCTTTCCACGACCACACCCGGGGTAACAGTGGTGCAGGCGTCGTCCGCATATTCTGATCTTGCGCCCAATGCTGTTGGCCAAAACCAGGCGCCCTTCCGCATTTATACTTCTCCGAGTTTCATTTGTGGCACGCCCGTGCGGCTGTCGCTCGTCACCACGAGCATCACGACTACGCAGCAAGTCGCCACAAACACATTCGTATTGCGCAGCGGTTTTGTGAGCCTGAACGGCACGGTGTTGAACAACAACTCGCCTTTGAACATTCCGGATGCAGACACCAACGGCGTGATCTCGACGATCAACGTTTCCGGCCTGAGCGACGCGATCGGCAAGGTCACCGTCTCGCTCCATCTCACTCATACTTTCGATGCCGATCTCGTCATCAAACTTATCGCGCCCGACGGCACCACGGTGGTGTTGTCGCAAAACGAGGGCGGGGCAGGGGACAATTTCGGGACCGGTTGCACACCTTTTTCCGCGCGGACGACGTTTGACGATAATGCGCAGAATTCCATCGGCCTGGGCAATCCGCCGTTCGTTGGCTCGTTCCGGCCCGACGAGCCGCTGGACGTTCTTGTCGGGAAATCAGGCGTGGCGCTGAATGGCGCCTGGCGCCTGCACATTGTCGATGATTTCGCGATAGACGTGGGGACATTGCAGTGCTGGACGCTTTCGTTATTTCCGACGCTTTGCACCGACGGCGGGGGCCCGTGTGCCGCGGACGTGGCGGTCAGTGCCAGCGCCTCGCCGGCTCCGGCATTCACGGGTGTCGATCTGACTTATAGCGTTGTGCTCACGAACACTCGTCCTGTCACTGCAACGGGTGTCGTGCTCACAGATGTTCTGCCCGCAAACGTCACGTTTGTTTCTGCAACGTCATCGCAGGGGAGTTGCTCTCTAAATGGCGGCACGGTGGTCTGCAACATCGGCGCACTCGGCGGCAATGCGGGCGCGACGGCCACAATCGTTGTTCGGCCCACCGCGGTCGGTTCGCTCACGAACGTCTTCACGGTCAGTTCTGCTTCCACGGATGGAAATGCCGCCAACAACGTTGCGACCGTGGTTTCGACGGTCGTGGAACCGGCGGCTGCCTTCGCGGCAGCGGGCGCGCAACTCACCGCGGAAAGTTTCGCTCCCGCGACCGGCGGCATCGAGTCGGGCGAAACGGTGACGCTGAACCTTACGCTGCGAAACACCGGTTCTGCGGCGAGCGCGAACCTGGTGGCGACCCTTCAGGAGGCTAATGGAGTCTCGGCGCCCAGTGCCCCGCAGAGTTACGGCGCCATCGCGCCGGGCGGCCTCGGCACGGCTGCCTTTGCGTTCACGGCACCCGGCGCGCCTGGTAGTTCTATTGATGCGGTGCTGCAATTGCAGGACGGCATTCGCAATCTCGGCACCGTCACGTTCCATTTTGTGGTGGGAGGCGAAGTGACTTTCGAGAATACGGCGCCCATCACGATCAACGCGCTTGGCGTGGCCTCGCCTTATCCGGCGACGATCAACGTGAGCGGCGTTGCGGGTGTGATTGGCAGCGTCCGCGCGACCTTCACGAAATTGACGCACAGTTATCCGGACGACATCGATGCGTTGCTCGCCGGACCGCGCGGGCAGAAATTGATTTTGATGTCCGATGCTGGCGGCGCGAACGCGATCAACAACAAGACCATCACGTTTGACGGCGCGGCGCCGGCCCAACTGCCGAATGAATCATCCATCGTCGCGGGCAACTATTTGCCGAGCGATTACGTTTCAGGCACCGAGCCGAGTGGTGACTTTTTCCCCGCGCCCGCGCCCGTGGGGTCGTTGTCATCTTCCTTGCAGGCGTTCAATTCCACCGATCCGAACGGCACATGGTCGCTCTTCATCAACGATGATGGCGGCGGTGACGCGGGTGTCGTTTCCGGCGGCTGGGCGCTGGCCATCAGCACGGTGGTGCCGATCAATTCGATGGCTAACCTCGCGGTGAGCGCAAGCGCTTCTCCAAATCCCGCGATTGTGGGCGAGACGCTCACTTATACCGTGACCGTCGCGAACCTTGGGCCAAGCAACGCTGCGTCGGTAGTGTTGAGCGATACGATTCCCGCCAACAGTTCGTTTGTCAGCGCCTCCGGGGGCGCCAGTTTCGCGGCGGGCGTCGTGACCGCGAACCTCGGAACCATCAACAGCGGCGCAAGCGCCAGTGTCACGATCAATGTCACGCCCACGAGCGCCGGTCCCACGACCAACCGCGCCACGGTGAGCGCGGGCAGTGCCGATCTTGATTTGAGCAACAACACGGTGACGACGGTGGTCACGGCCAACAATCCGGTCGCCGACCTCGCAGTGCTTGTCACGGCCGCGCCGCAGACCGTGTTCGTTTCGAGCAACCTGACCTTTGTGGCTGTAGTGACTAATCGTGGGCCAAATCGCGCTTCATCAGTTCAGTTGAACAGCGTGCTGTCTCCCGTGCTGGCTTTTGTCTCCGTGACAAACTCGCAAGGCAGCTCCGTAAACTTCGGTGACACTGTTACCAGCGATCTCGGCAGTCTCGCTGCAAACGGCAGCGCCACTGTGATCATCACCGCGACGGCCGTGAACGCCGGCAGCGCCAACAATCTTTTCGCGCTCGCGTCGCCCACGGCTGATCCGGCTCCGGCGAACAACACGACGAACGTGGTGCTCACAATCAATCCGCTCGCGCCGCTCATCGTCGCCTCCGGTTCTGCACTCGCAAGTGAGAATCCGCCGCCAGCCAATGGCTCCCTGGATTCAGGAGAAACCGTGACGGTCAGTTTCGGCTTGCGGAATGTCGGCACGGCGGACACGACCGACCTCGTGGCCACGCTCCTCGCCAGCGGAGGCGTTTCTTCGCCTGGCCCGGCCCAATCGTACGGCGCCCTTGCCGCGAACGGCCCGACCGTGTCGCGTTCGTTCAACTTTGTCGTCGGTGGCGCTTCCGGCAGCACGCTCACGGCGACTTTGCAATTGCAGGACGGCGCGCAGAACCTCGGCACAGTCACGTTTACTTTCACGGTCAGCACCAGCCGCTCTTTCACCAACAACAATGTCATCATCATCAACAGCCAGGGCGCGGCGACGATTTATCCTTCGACCACCGTCGTCTCCGGCCTGGCTGGCTCGGTCAGCAAGGTGACGGCGACGATCGGACAACTCACGCATTCATTCCCTGAAGACATCGACATGCTGCTCGTGGGTCCGGCGGGGCAGAAAGTGCTGCTCATGTCCGACGCCGGCGCGGGCAACGCCATCAGCAGCGGTGTGACGCTGACGTTCGATGATTCCGCGGCGGCCTTGCCATTCGCCAACGCAATCGCGAGCGGCACGTATCATCCGACGGATTACCCACCCGGCGATACGTTGGCCGCGCCCGCGCCAGCCGGCCCTTACGGCACGAACCTGTCGGCGTTCAACGGGACGAATCCGAACGGGACGTGGTCGCTTTACGTGTTTGATGACGCGGCCGGCGACGCGGGGCGCATCGATGGGGGCTGGACATTGAACATCCAGATCGGCTCGCCTGTCGCCGGCGCGGCTGATGTCGGCGTGGCCGCCGTGGCGCCGGCAAACGTCGAGTCCGGCGCACCAATCAGTTATGTCGTGACGGTCGCGAACTACGGCCCGGCCACTGCCACCGGCGTCGTGCTGAGTGACACGCTGCCGGCCAATTTCACGTTGAACAGCGTGACCGTCAGCCAGGGCAGCTTCAGCACCGGGCCAGGTTCAGTGACGGCCAACCTGGGAACATTGAACTCCGGCGCCAGCGCCACGATCACGATCACTGGCTCGGGAACCGGACCCTCGACGCTGACGAACAGGCTCACGGTGACTGCGGCGCAAAACGATCCAAATCTTGCGAACAATTCAGCGTCGCCGGTGACAGTCGTCGCCGCGCCTTTGTTGAGCATCCGCCGATCCGGCCCGGATGCCGTGATTACCTGGCTGGCGTCTGCTGGTTACTCGCTCGAATCGAGCGCGACCGTTACCGGGCCATTCTCCGGCGCGGGCCTGACGGTAACGACCGTCAACGGCACGAACCAGGTCACGGTGCCCGCCGTGGGCACGAAGTTCTATCGCCTGCGCAAACCGTAGATCGCGGAGCGCGGACAGCCTGCGCGCATTCTCATGAAAGTCTTCGGGCTGACGGGCGGAATCGGGATGGGCAAGTCCACGTCCGCCGCCATTCTCGCGCGCCGTGGCGTTTCCGTCATCGACACAGACGTAATCGCGCGCGAGATCGTCGAGCCGGGAGAACCTGCGCTGGCTGAAATCGTCGCCGTCTTTGGAGCCGACCTGCTCGATGCGCAAGGAAAGCTCCGCCGCTCCTCGCTCGCTGAAACTGTTTTCTCATCGCCGGAAAAACTGAAACAGCTCGAAGCGATCCTGCACCCGCGCATTCGCGAGAAGTGGCTGGCGCGCGTCGAAGAATGGCGGCGCGAGGAAAGGAACGCGGGCGTCGTCGTCATTCCGCTCCTGTTCGAAACGGATGCGCAGTCGCATTTCGATGTTGTCGTCTGCACGGCGTGTTCCGCGGCGACACAGCGCGAACGGTTGCGCGAACGTGGCTGGAACCAACAGCAGATTGAACAGCGTCACGCGGCGCAATGGCCTGTCGAAAAGAAGATTGCCGCCTCGCATTACGTGGTGTGGACAGAAGGCGATGTCGCGTTGCACGAGCGCCAGCTCGAACGGATTTTTGACGGCTACTTGTCTCCGCGCCGCTGATTCCAACTCGACAGTCCTGATAGCACGAGCACGAGTGTTCCCAGAATTGTTCCGCCGATGCTGGTCGGGATTCCCGCCACGACGCCGCCAAGGAGACCTTTGAGCGCGGCAGAAACGAAAGAGTCGCCGTTCCTCTTGCGCTGAATCCAGAACACACCCATCGCGGTAATCAGAAAAGCGAGCGGCGACGTAAGAATGGCCGCCGCTTCGAGGGTCATTGCTTCCGGCGCGAAGAAGAACCAATCGACGGCGAGAATCAACAGGCCGCTGGCCGGGTGCAGCCAGAACTTCCGGCGGGGCGGCGCGGACGTTTCTTCGTAGCGCTGCAGGCGCACCGGAATCTGCGGCGGCGTCGTTGACGGTCCTGACTTTGAGTCCACGGGCAGAACATAACCCAGGATGTTCACGATTTGGAATTGAGTTTTGGAGTTTGTTTGGATTTTGGACTTTGGAAGTTGGCGTTTGTCACAAGTATGTCATTGTGCGCGCATGGTTCTGACGCACGGGGAATTGGAGAGTCTGGTGGAGGTCAGGCATCGCTCGCCGCACACGCTTCTCGGTATGCACCCGCTCGGCGACGGTTCGGGCGTCATCGTGCGCGCGTTCGCGCCGGGGGCGAGGCAAGTCGAAATCCAGCCGGTGCACGAAAAGAACAAGCCGCGCATCAAGCTCCAGCGCGTTCACGATGCGGGCGTGTTCGAAGGCGTTAGCAAGGATGCCAATCATGTTTATGCTTACGACTTAATCGTGATTGACGCGGCGGGAAAGAAGCGTTCCACGCGCGACCCGTATTCATTTCTGCCGACACTCGGCGAGCAGGACTTGTACTTGTTTGGCAAGGGTGACGAGCGGCGCATCTACGACAAACTCGGCGCGCAGCTTCGTGAAATCGATGGCGTGAAGGGAACCAGCTTCGCGGTCTGGGCGCCGAACGCGCAGCGCGTCAGCGTCATCGGGAACTTCAATAACTGGGATGGGCGGTTTCATCCGATGCGCAATCTCGGCTCGTCCGGCGTGTGGGAGATTTTCATTCCGGGCATCGGCGAAGGCGCGCTGTACAAATTCGAAGTCCGCGACGCGCATGGAAATATTCTGGTGAAGACCGATCCGTTTGGGTTCTTTTTCGAGCTTCCGCCCAAGCAGGCCGCTATCGTCTGGAACAATCAGAAGCACAAATGGGGTGATGACGCGTGGATCAGGCTGCGTCGCGAGCGGGAGCCATTGCGCGAGCCCATGAGCATCTATGAAGTGCATCTTGGTTCGTGGCGGAAGAAGTCGGCGTTCGAGTCGCCGGGCTATCGTGAGATTACGCCGCAACTGGTGGATTATGTGCGCAAGATGGGATTCACGCACGTCGAGTTTCTGCCGCTGGCGGAACACGCTTTTTATCCGTCGTGGGGCTATCAGGTCACCGGCTTCTACGCGCCGACGAGCCGCTACGGCACGCCGGAGGATTTTCAATTCATGGTGGATGCGCTGCACGAGGCAGGCATCGGCGTGATCGTTGATTGGGTGCCGGCGCACTTTCCGCGCGATGAATGGGCGCTGGCGAAATTCGACGGCACGGCGCTTTACGAGCACGAAGACCCGCGCAAAGGCGCGCACCAGGACTGGGGCACGCTCATTTTCAATTATGGCCGGCACGAGGTGAACAATTTCCTGATCGCGAACGCGCTCTTCTGGTGCGACCGCTATCACATCGACGGTCTGCGTGTGGATGCCGTGGCGTCGATGCTCTACCTCGATTACTCCCGCAAGGAAGGCGAATGGATTCCCAACCAATACGGCGGGCGCGAAAACATCGAAGCGGTCGAGTTCCTGAAAAAGTTCAATCACGTCGTCCACACGGAATGCCCCGGCGTTGTGACCATCGCGGAGGAATCAACTGCGTGGCCACAGGTGACGCGCCCGCCTTATCTCGGTGGACTCGGCTTTTCCTTCAAGTGGAACATGGGCTGGATGCACGACACGTTGAACTACTTCGCGCGCGAGCCGGTGCATCGCAAATATCACCAGAACGATCTCACGTTCGCGATGATCTATCACTACCACGAGAATTTTATTCTCCCGCTTTCGCACGACGAAGTGGTCCACGGCAAAGGCTCGCTGCGCGGGCGGATGCCGGGTGACGACTGGCAAGGCTTCGCGAATCTGCGCGCGTTGCTCGGCTATCAGTGGCTGTTCCCCGGCAAGAAGCTGCTCTTCATGGGCGGCGAGATTGGCCAGAAGTCCGAGTGGAACGCAAACGACCAGGTCGAATGGCGCGGGCTGAACGAAGGCCCGTTTCATCGCGGCACGCAGCGCTTCGTCGAAGAACTGAACAAGCTTTACCAACGTGAGCCCGCGCTGTGGGAACTCGACTACGACTACGAGGGTTTCTTCTGGGTGGACTGCTCTGATGCCGAGAACAGCATTCTCTCGTTCGTGCGCCAAAGCCGCGACCGAAAGAGCGTGCTCATCGTGGTGCTGAATCTTACCCCCGTGCCGCGCCACGCTTATCGCATCGGCGTCCCGCGCGGCGGCCAATGGCGGGAGGTCCTCAACAGCGATGCCGAAGCGTACGGCGGCAGCAACCAAGGCAACCTCGGCGGCGTGACGGCGGATGAATACAAGGTCCACGGCCAGCCCTTCTCCGCCGAGTTTACGTTGCCGCCGTTGAGCGTGATTGCGTTCAAGGCGGCCGATTAAGAAACGCCGCCCGGAAGAGGCGCGCGATAGATGTCAGCCGGCGCAGGCCTGAGGGCGGAACCGATTTTTTTGTAGCGATCGGAAGCGGGCAGGGCGGCGTTCAACTCGGCGAACTCTTCGCGTGGAGAAGTTCGGGCGCGCGTTTTCTTCAAGCGCCTCTTTAGTTCCTCGGTGAGGAACGCGCCCCACATCAAGCGCCTGTTCAAAGCACGCAGGGGTGTGTGGTCGTGCACGACAAGCACGCGGTCGCGCGCCTGTTGCCATTCGCGACTCGAAATGCCGCCTCCGTTCACAAAGTCGCGCACGCAGGAGACGCGCCAGTCATTCGCAATCAACTCTGGCAGCAGTTGGTGCAACGCGCTGATGTCTGCGTCGCTGAGTTCTGCTTCCGGCGACACGTCTTTGATAAGCCGGCGAATTTCATTTTGCGTCGGCAGATTGTGGAAGCGTTCATCGGCGGTGTGGGCGTAAGCTTGTTCACAGAGGCGCGGAAAGGATTGCGCGTCAATCGCCTGGGCGGCCCCGGAGTGCGCGCGCATGGATTGAACGACGCGCACCAGTTCGGCTTCCGGTGCATCGGGATGATGCGACTTCGGATCACCAGGCAGGCATTGAAAATGGGTGTGCTTGAGAATGTTGCTGGCAAGAATGGGCGGTTCGCCCGTGCTGGAGAATCGCATTACGTCCGACCACGTGCCAACGCAGGAATGCTCGTGAATGAGCGCAACGAGGCCGCTCGATGGGTGGCTGAGCACTCGAAGTTTTGCGCCACTCAATTCGGAAACAGAGTAAGTAGCCACGTTGGCGAAACCGAGTTCGCGAAATGCCGCGGCCCTTTTCTCGACGCGGCCATTCGCAGGCAAATCAGCGGCAACTAATTGGAGCGTGATGCGGCCGGGCGCGGGAAAAATCATGGTGCCAAAGCCGAGCAGGTAGGTGCGTTTGATCTTCTTGCACCAGATCCAGCGTGCGCCGAGAACGCCGCCCGCCAAAGCCGCCGCACTGAGCACCAGCACTGGCAACCACGGACTCACGCGGTTGAGACGGCTGGAACGGCTTTGAGAGCCGGATAGGGCTGTTGCTCGCGGTCGGGCGCCAGCACGATCCAGGCGAGGACCGGTTCGGTGACTTCGCCCAGTTTAACCAGACCAAGACTCGCCAAATTTTCAGTGATAAGTTTTTGCGCGATGTCGATGCCGTTGTCGCCGAAGCTGATCGGAAGTTTCTCCAATTGGTGGCGCTGCTCGGCATCCAGGACGAGCGCGGCGTCGAGCGTCTCGACGATTTCCTTCAATTCGAGCGTTTCCGGCAATGCCACGGCGCGGTTGCAGATCTTTTCCCATTCTCCGGCCGGCATTTGGCTCTCGTCGAGGTATTGGGCAATGCAGCCTTCCTGCAATTGGCGCCGATACTTTTCGCGCTCCAGTTCCCATGCTTCGGTCAACTGCTCCTCCGTGAGCGTCTGTCCGTTCTGCTCGGCGGTGCGTCTGATTTCATCGCGGTTTACGCCGCCTTTCTTCAGTCGCCAATTCACGCCCCGGGCGTAGTCGCGTTGAAAGTGTGCGACAAATTCTGCCGCCGGGTGCGAGATGGGTTGAGCGGTCACCGGATGGCTCTTCACCGTTTCGAAAAGTTGTCGCGCGGAGACTTTGCCGAGCCAATACGTTTTGGAAGTGGGACGCTGGTCGAGTGTTTTGCCCATCTCCGTGTTCGTCGCGGCTACGGAAGTGCCGTCGGCGAAGTCCCGCAGCACGTCGATCGTCGGTTCGATTTGCTTGTGATCGTAAACGACTGCATAGGCCGGCTCCTGAGGATGGTAGAACGCATGCAGCAACATGCCGCCCAGTTCCGGCGCCTGGAACGAGCCAACGTCCCGAAAGCCAAGCGCGCGCAAGTCATTGATGAAACCGGTCATTACGCCGGCGCTGCGCCATTGCGGCTTCGGCTCGGGTTCCAGCGTGACACGGCAAGGCAAGACACGATCCGTTTCGAGCGCGTGCCGAAAAAATCGCCGCGCTATCCAAAGCAACAAAAAGGCGCCAACGACGAGCAGCACTATCCCGCCCGCCACAGCCAGCCCGATAAGTTTCAGTGCAGTAATCATGTTCTGTCCTTTGTGCGTTTCGCCCCGGTGGCGTCCTGGCGCTAACCGAAGGATTCATCGGCAGAGCGCAGACTGGCTTTAGCAAGCCTGCCTCAAGTTTTCCGGACGATTGCCGTTGACCTTTTCGCAGCACAAAAACCGCACGACGGAGGCAGAAGCTCTCTGTGTCTGAAATGCGAAACGACAAGTCTTATGACAAGATCAACAAACCCGCAGTCCGGCTTTGTGAAACTCACGCTCATTTTTGCGTGCGTTATTCTTTTGCTCTTCGGGTTGGGTGTGCAGGGCATTTATACCGCCATCAAGAATCGGAATCCCATCGCGATGAGTTGCGATGAATATTCACGAAGCAAACCAAAGGCAAGCTGGCTGGTCATTACCAACTGCGTGCTCGACCTGAGCGATGCCGCTTACGAGACGTTGAAATATCAGAATGTGGAAGTGCCGACGCAGTTGTTCATTCCCGTTCGCAGCGCGACTGGAAAACGATCAGCCAACGACACAATCCTTTTGGCCACGCGTGACCCGGAGTTGATGAAGACGCTCCGCGAAATCGAAAGCGTGCCATCACCGGAGGAGCTCAAAGAGTGGCTGGCGAGAAATGCCGACCGCGTCCTGGTGCGCCGCGATGTCCGGGGCCTCGTGCAATTCGGCGCGGAACTCGATACGAAGAACCGCCGCAAGCTCGCCCGGTTGCAGGACAATCTCGCGCCCGACTTCATCATTCTCGAAGAAGGCAGAAAGCCGGAGTTCAAGCAGTCCATTGGCTATCTCGCCCTGGGGACCGTGATGGTGGTGGTGAGCATCGTGTTTGTCAGGCGCAGCCGGGAGCCGGCGCCAGCCGAAACTTACTGAAGCGCAGGTTTGGCGCCCTGTCTCGTGGACGTTGTCAACGCCCGCGGGAACGAAAAGCGTTTCTGCTGAACACTCGGCCCTCCAATGTGTCTGAGGCTCCATGAAGCGTTTGCGAAGCGGTCCCTCACCTGAAGATTTTCAACGCCAGCTTGCCGAATTCATGCGCAAGCATTTTCCCGGCGTGACGAATCCGGCGTTTGCCACAGATACCGGCGACGAAGCGGGCGATGAAATGGGGAGCAGCGGCGACGAATTCGCTTTCACTTACAAGCCGCGCGATGTGAAGGCCCACCTCGACCGCTTCGTGATCAAGCAAGAGGAAGCGAAGAAGGTGCTGAGTGTCGCATTGTGCGACCACTACAATCACGTGCGCTTTTCCCGCGAGGGGAAAGAGACACCAAATTACGCCAAGCAGAACATCATCCTCATCGGACCGACCGGCGTCGGGAAGACGTATCTCATTCGCAGCGTCGCGGACTTGATCGGCGTGCCGTTCGTGAAGGGCGACGCTACGAAATTTTCCGAGACCGGCTACGTGGGCGGCGATGTCGAAGACCTCGTGCGCGAACTGGCGCGGCGCGCCGACGGAGACGTGGAGCGCGCGCAATACGGCATCATCTACATCGACGAGATCGACAAGATCGCGACTGCCTCGAACCTGAACGGCCGCGACGTGAGCGGGCGCGGCGTACAAACCAATCTGCTGAAGCTGATGGAAGAAACAGAAGTGGCCGCGCGCGCCCCGAACGACATCGCCGGACAAATCCAGGCGATGATGGATCTGCAGCGCGGCGCGGGCGGAAAGAAACAGCCAGCGATAATCAATACGAGGCACATCCTCTTCATCGTCAGCGGGGCTTTCGACGGGTTGCAAAAGATCGTGCAGCGACGCTTGCGTGAAGCGGTGATTGGTTTCGCAGCCCCGGGGCGCGTTATTGGCGACGACGAAGTGTTGAAGGAGGCGCAGACGCGCGATTTTATCGACTTTGGTTTCGAGCCGGAGTTCATCGGGCGCCTGCCGGTGCGCGTGCATTGCCACGCCCTCAACACCGAGGACTTGTTTCACATTCTGAAAAGTTCCGAGGGCAGCATCATTCGCCAGTACGAGCAGGATTTTGCGGCTTACAACATTGAGGTGCTCTTCCGTGAGGACGGGATGCGTCGCATCGCTGAACTGGCCGCCGAGGAGAAAACGGGCGCGCGCGGGTTGATGACGGTGTGCGAACGGGTTTTCCGCGATTTCAAATTCGAACTGCCGTCCACGGTGGTGAAGCAGATTGTGGTGACGCAGGAAATGGTGAACGACCCGGCGGCGGCGTTGAAGACCTTGCTCGCGGAACAGGCCAAACAGGAACGTGAAGTGATGAAGCAGGTCGTTCACGAATTCGCGCAGCGTTTCCGCGAGAGCTTTGGCCTCACATTGAAGTTCACCGATGATGCCGCCGAACATTTGGTCTCGCTGGCCCTGGAGCAGAACAAAACTGTGCGCGACCTCTGCGCCGAAAAGTTCAAAGATTTTCAGTTCGGCCTGAAGCTGCTGGCGCAGAACATGGCCAGGACGGAGTTCACGATCGACCGCGCCGTGGTCGATGCGCCGGAGAAAGCGCTCAGCGATTGGGTCGTGGCCAGCTACCGCGCACAAAGCGTGGCAACGGCGTGATTGGAGTGGCGGACAACCGTGTCCACCCGAACGTTCAGATGAAGAAGGAGAGCGCTCTGCTGAACAGCAGATTTGGCGGTCCATTGCTCCATTTGCCGGTTCCTCGAATCCTTTTTTGCCGGGCGCCGTCTGAAAGAGGGGTGAATTCATGAAAGCCAAAATCATTCTGGCCATTTCTTTGTGCGCGAATGCCGGTGTGTTGCTCGCCTACTATCTGACGAAAGACACGCCGAAGGCCGAGCGGACTGCCGCGCCGCAAGTGATTGTGACGAACATTGCTCCCGCGTCGCGCCCTGCTGAAACACGAGCCGTGCGCGTGGAGAACGTCACGACCAATGCGTTTAGCTGGGCAAACGTCGAGTCAGCCGACTACCGCGATTACATCGCCAAATTGCGCGCGATTGGCTGCCCCGAAGAAACCGTGCGCGACATCATCATAGCGGATGTTTCCAAACTTTACGCCGCGCGTGTCGCGGCGCTGTATCCGTCGGGGAAGGATTTCAAATTCTGGGCCGTGGATGACAACAAGAAGCGCAATGAAGAACGCGACCGCGCGCTGAAACGGCGAGAACTGGAAAGAGAAAAGATCGCGCTCATCAAAGAACTCATCGGCGTTGATCTGGAAAGCGAGATGGCGCGCTGGTCGGGCCGGCCCGATGACGCCGACTGGCGCTACGGTTTTCTTTCACCCGAACGGCAGGAACAATTGAAGGCGCTCCAGGACAAGTATCGTGACCTCGAACGCGCCGCGTTGGGCGAAAACGGCGGCAACGATCCCGCAGCACGCGCCAGAATCGCTGCATTGCGTGCGCAACGCGAGGCCGAGATGGCCCAGTTGCTCGGCCCGCAGGATTACCAGGAGTATCAGCTTCGCAATTCATGGACCGCGCGGAACATGCGCGAGAGCCTCGCCAGCTTTCAGCCGACCGAGGACGAGTTCCGGAAAGTTTTCGAGCTGCGGAAAGCTTTCGATGATCAACTCGGCCAGACACGCGAGGGCGGCGACGCGCAAGCGCGCGAACAACGCCAGCTCGCGCAACAGCAACTCGAAGAGCAGATTCGCACCACACTCGGCGAGGACCGTTATCGGCAGTATCAACTCGCGCAGGACGACCGCTATCGCGAGCTGTACGATTTCGGACAGCGCAACAATCTCGCGCAAGAAACAATCCAGAGCGTCTATGACATGCGCCGCACTGCCGAGACGATGCGCCGGCAGGTCGAAAGTGATCGCACACTTTCACCCGAGCAGCGTGCTGCCGCACTGACCGCGCTCGCGAACGAAACGCGCACGTCCATCAGCACGGCTATGGGTGAACAGGCGTGGAAAGATTACCAGCGCCGCGATGGTGGCTGGCTTGATCGCCTCGCGCGAGTGGAACAGCGTGGCGGAAGAGGCGGCGGGAACAACAACAATGGCGGCCAGGACGGCGGACGTTTTCAGCGGCGCTAGACTGAATGCGTCTCGAACAAATCTGGCACTCAAACTCTCAGTCGGGTTTTCCGGCAGTGAAGTTGGCTTCCGACAAGGCGCGGCCAGCACCGTTCCAGGTTCGGGCGGTGCCATGCGCGATTGAACCTCTCCACGTGGATTCAGATTTCTTGCGGCCATTTTCCCGGAATTGCGTCCAGGTGCTCGTGCCGTCGCGTTTATGTTTCCAACGCCATTCGACTGTGCCGTCAGGACGATAAAAAGTTTCTGTTCCAGTCCTTCGGCCCAGCTTGAAGCTCGCCTCATACTGAAGCTTGCCATTTGGATAAAACCACTTCTCATCCCCGTCTTTCAGGAAGCGTTCGTCATCCGCGACGCCCCCACTCCAGCGAGATTTCATTCGGCCATCGGCGAATTTTTCCGTGAACGTCTCGACCTTTCTGACCTTACTCGCGCGTGATTTCATCAGTTCCGAATCGGCAGCAGGCGTCGCTGCGCCGGATAGAATCCACGCCTCGTTGAATTCGAAGTGCAGGCACGGCGTGTTCATCGTGGTGACGAGATGAATCATTCCGTTCGGCGCCTGGCGTGCGGCGCTGTATCCGAGCGTGGGCGGCTCGCGCTGATACTCCGGCTTCTCGTGTGGCTGCGCTCCTGGGAGTTTCTTGATGCGCCACGTCTCGCCATCGTCATCGGACAACGCCACGTAGCTGCCACGCTCGGCGATGTTCGTGGGCGCAATATTGCCGCGTCGCTGGAAATCACCGGCGAAGAAAAGCCGACCGCTCCGGAGCTGCAGCAGGCTCGGCCGCTGGTTCACACCTTGCGCCGCGAACAGCGTCTTGTTCGTCTCCCAGGTCCGCCCGCCATCGCGCGAAATGGACTTCGGCATGTAGCCATCGATATCTGTGCTCTTGCCACCCAGGCCGAGAATTGAGCCGTCGCGTCTCAACGCAAACGTCGTGTGCCGGCCACCAGTGCGCCCGCCGGTGTCGATCCACGTCGCGCCTCCGTCCTTCGTTCCCCAGAGCACTGAACTTCCCTGCTCACCATCGCTCGCTACGTAGATCGTTCCGTCCGCTGCGCGCAATGCCGTGTTGATCGGCTGACGCGAGTGGGGACCAATCGCGCCCGTGAAATTCGGGAATCGAACTTCGCTCCAGGTCGCGCCGCTGTCGTCCGACGTCATCCACTGAAACGGGTACGCACCCGCGCGCACCTTCGGCCAGCCCCAGAAGAACCACATTCGCCCTGTGCTCCAATCGGTCCACAGCAATGGCGCGTGGTCATTCACGTCCGGCGTGTCGAACATTGGCCCTGGAAAATCCCACTCGTCCTGCCCAAACCGCAGCCGCGCCGCCATAAACGACACGCCCGGCTCATACTCGAAATATGACGTGTAAAGAATGACCAGCACGTCACCATTCGGACACACCTCCAGCGCCGGACAATGATTGTGTTTGCGGAATGACGGAGGAAATCCCGCGGCAGCGATAGCTTCATCCGGTGCATTGTCCGGCGGAATCGGGAGCAGATGGCGCTTACGAAAATAGGGCTGGCGGGGCGCCGTTTTCAAAACTTGCTTCGTAGCAGCCGACGTAATAAGGCTCTGACTATTCAGAACCCGCTGGACGAACGGCACAAAGACTTCGTCCGGCTTTGTTGACGGCATTACCGCCTGCGCCACGCGGAAGCCGATGCGATGAGACCCTGGTTGCTCAACATCATTGGTCCCGCCGCGCCTCGTCAGACCAAACGCCGGCGGCAACCCCGCGCGATTGGCTGAGCGATGATAATCCTCCGCCTTGCGCCCTTTCTCGTCCTTCAATCGGCTGTCGTCATCCGGTTTGTCGCCGCGCACCACACGCGTGGTGCCTGACGTTGGGCCGACTGGATCAGTCTTCTCGCCCGCCAAGTACACTCCATGCCAATCATGGCACCACTCCATCACCTCATCGTGCGTTCCGCGCAGTCCCCACGCATTCGCCGCTTCGGCATTCGTCGGCGCAGTATTACCGGACCAGAACGGCGTCGTAGCTCCCGCGCGGCACGCATATTCCCACTCAGCCTCGGTCGGCAGCCGATACGATTTGCCCTCGCGCTTCGAAAGCCACTCGCAGAATGCGACGGCGTCATACCAACTCACGCCAGTCGCCTTGCCGCCGAATGAAACCGGGTGTGTGGGCCGAAACTGGCGAAACTGTTCGAGCGTGACTTCAACAGTCGAAATTTTGAACGGCCTGGAAATGTTCACGCGATGCGCGGGTCGCTCGTCCCAATCGCCATCACTGTCTTCGCCCATGACAAATGAGCCGGTGGGAATCGCCGCAAGTTCCATCCCGATTGAGTTGGTTATCACCTCACTAGCGTGAAGAAACGCGCTGCTGACCAGCAATACGCTGACAATTTCGGCGACGCCTGAACGACGCATCGCGCAGCGGCCCAACAGCGAAGGGATTCTCTTCATGGCGTTTGAGGAACGCGCGAGAGTTTCAACGACGATGGCTCGAACACAGTCCGCCCCGTGGCTACGTTGGAATCGCAACTCAAATCGATATGGCGCTTTTTATGAACGATGAACTCATTCGTGATGTTGATCGCGCCGCCCTCGTTCCGGCGGCGTATCGAGCCGCCGGCTGAAGTGTGGAGCAAAATTGCCGCGGGATTTGCCGTGTCACGCGGCGAATTCGGGAGGACGTGAGCGCGCCCCTCGAAGCGATAGCGGCCCGGTTCCAAAAGCACCGTGGTGCGCCACACGCCCCGGCCATTTCGGCCGTTCGCGTTGATTTCGAGAAACTCGGCTCCGCTATTCCTCCTGTCGAAATCGCGTCCGCCTTCATTCCGCCAGAACTGCCAATTCTTCAGGAGCACCGGGCTGGCGCCGACGAACCTCATTGGTGTGGTGGCTGCAACGTATTGTTCCCACGCCGTGACGTGTCGCTCCGCGATTCGTTCTTCAAGCCGCAGCACCCGCGCGTCGAACGATTCACGCCCGCGTTCATTCTCAAGCACTGGACGAAGCCGCACGGCCATCTTCCGCACGTCGTCGGTCAGGTCCGCGACGTTGAACACATTCGTCAGCAGCCAGCCCGTGCGATCAAAATAGCGCAAGCGCCCTTCGCTCGTCGTCATCACAGCGGCGGCGACACTGCCGCGCATCGGCGGCGCCAGCGGCGTGTCATTCTCAGGGCGGCGCAAGGCGAACAATTGGTCGAGGCCGTGCGGCAGAAACACGATTCGATTCGAAGCGCGATCATGAAAGAGCCGGTAATTGTTTCGGGCACGGCAATAACCATCCCAGTGATTGAGCAAAATTTCGAGCGCCATGCCCGTGATAAAGCGGTCAACGTCGAGCGTTCGCTCCAGCGCGGCCCAGCGGCGCTCCGCGTCGGGTTCCCGCACCGCGGCCTCAAGTGCTTCAAGAGCACGATGGTCCTCGGGCGCCGCACCGGACTTCACTTCGAATGGTCCCGGCACATCGACGCGAAAAGCCGGCTCATAAAAATTGCCCTTCGTATCAGAAAAGTGCCGGTGCAGAAACTGTTGGTTCCATCCCTCGACCAAAACATACAGCCCCAGCGGACGCCCATTCAGCGCCACCGTCGCATGAGTGACGCGCGGCGCTGGAATTCCCGCCGCCACGAACAGCTTTCGCCCGATGTGCTCGCAAAGAAAGCTCGGATCCTGCACCGAGTTGTTGAGGCTGATTTTTTCGAGACCGTGGAATCGCTGTCCTTTCACGTGTTCGTCGAAGTGCAGCGTGAGCGCGGGTTTTTCGTCCACCGGCTGAAAGCTGCCGCCACTGCCTTTGAGATGCACCGCGACTCTGGAATAAATGTTCGTGCCTTCGCGCACGGTAGCTGAAACTTCCGCGCGAGGCCCGCGAGAGCGCGCGCTTCTCGATTCGCGCAGCAACAGATCCATGTCACTGGAGGAAACTTCGATGCGCAGGTGCGACACTGGATTTCGATTCGAGAAGAGCGCCTCCGCTTTTTTGTCCCGCTCAGTCGCATTCTCGGCCGCCCACGCTGTCACGAACCAGAAGGATGCCACCACGAGCACGGACATGCTGGACTGTTTGGCTGTTCGGAAAACCATCGTTGCCGCAAAAGTTTCTTTACTCACATGGTGCGTCAAGCGCGCTGAATCTGCTGCACACATTCACTTGTCTCGCGCGCCTGCCAATGGCAACCACACACTCATCTCGCCAGCGCCGCGATTGGCCCAGAGCGAGTACGGAATGAAAGCCACTTTCACCGGTTTCGACGCGGGCATTTTCAATTCGCGATAGAGCTCTCCGCTCCATAGTGCCGAATCCCGAACCTGCGCCAAGCCTTCGAGCACCGCACAACCGCTCAGCAATCGGCCGTCGTAGCGCGCCACAAGATCGATGTCGGCCGGAATCGCCACGTCCGTAATGCGCACACCGCGCGGCAAGTCGGCGGATTCCAGACAATACACAACTGGCCCGCGCTGCACGGCGATTTGGTTCAGCGTTTCCTCGACCAGCGGATTGGCTTGCATCAGCCGCACGGGCATTGGCAAGTCGAGGTCAATCGTGTCGCCGGCCTGCCAGCGGCGACGCAACTCGATGTAGCCATCCGGCCCCGTGGCAGCCGACGTGAAGAGGCTCTGATCTTTCATCAATTCAGACGGAGACTCCTCACGTCGGCTGCTACGAACGCTCGCGCCCTTCGACCATCCGGGCACGCGCAGCTTGAGCGCGAACGCGTGGTTACCGCACTCCTTCACCGTGATTCGCACGCGTCCATTCCACGGATACTCCGTCTCCTGCGCGAGCTGAATTACTTGCCCATCGAGCTTCGTGGCCAGAGTGCTTGCGCCGTAAAGATTCACCCAAACCGCATTCGATGACTTCGCATATGCATAACCTGCCGACTCTGCCAGCGTGCGAAGGACATTCGGCGGGCAACAGAACGAACTGACGTAAGGCACTCGGGTGCGTGACCACCGCAACTCCACCGGCATCGGGTCAGTGACGCGCAGTGGATTCGTGTAGAAGAAATTCGTCCCGTCGAGGCTCACGCCGGAGAGGACGCTATTGTAGAGCGCGAGTTCGAGCACGTCCACGAAGCGCGCCTCGCCGGTCGCGAGGAACATGCGCCAGTTCCAGAGCACGTTGCCGATCGCTGCGCACGTCTCATTGTGCGCCGTCGTATTCGGCAACTGATAGTTCCGCCCGTAAGCCTGATGCACACGCGTGATGCTCTTCTGGTCACGTGAGCCATCTGGCGACGCGCCGTCATAAACCGCACCGCAACCACCCGTGACGTGCATCTTCTGTTGAACGACGTTCGTCCAAATCGGCCCGAGCGGCTTCCACACGGATTCGTCGCCCGTTTCCATGAAGAAGTCGGCGGCACCGGCGTAGAGATAATTCGCGCGCACCGCATGGCCTATCGCGTTCGTTTGCTGTTCGAACGGGATGCGGTCCTGATTATCATCGCCGCCATCGGTGATCTGGCTCCGTAGTTGGAAAAACTTCTTCGCCAGCGCGAGATAACGCGGCTCGCGCGTCGTGCGCCACAACTCAACCAATCCCATGTAGTGTGACGGACAGACCGAACTCCGCGCCGCTTCCGGTGAAGCGTCGCGCATGGTCGCATCGAGGAAATCCGCCGCACGCCGCGCCACCGCGAGAAAGTTCGTCCGTCCCGTCACGCGATGGTGCACGCACGCCGCCGTCATGAGATGGCCCATATTGTACATCTCGAAATTGTTTCGATCGCGGAACGGCACGGCGTTCGTGTCACCGTTGCGCGCGCGAATCAACACCGGCGTGTGAATGTAACCATCTGCCCGCTGCGCCTTGGCTATGATGCCGATGACACTCTCAAGACGCTTCGAGAGGAACGCGTCGTTCGTCACCGCAATCGTCGCGCTGATTGCTTCGAGCAATTTGTAGAAATCCCCGTCGTTGAATGGCGCGCCACGCGGTCGTCCCTCGGCGACTCCCGCCGCGATGCGGAAGTTCTCGAAGTAGTGGGAGTAATTCGTTCCCTCCATCAGCCGAACCATCGTTGGCAGCATGTTTGTGCGGAGATTCTCGAAACGATCAAACCAGAAGCCATCCGTCCACCGCGTTTCATTCAGTCCGATGGCTTGAACGTGTGCACGCAGGCTGGTGCCGGTGTCAATCATCGGGGCGGCGGCACGAACGACGAACGGAAGAAAAACTGCGAACGCGAAGACGAGCCGGAGCGCGGCTGTGTACGAAGCACCAGCCGCAGCACGCACAAACAACCCAACATGTTGCGGCTGGGTCTGTGACCACAGCCGCGCTCCGGTCGCCACGCACGACTTTCGTGTCATGCGTGTGTCTCGCAGTTCACCAATCACTCCTTCACTCTCTTGATCCGAATCGCCATGTAGGAACGCCCCGGTAGTTCAATGCTCTGTCCATCCTTGTCCGCGTGGAAATAATCCGTCTTCTTGAGCGTGAAGGTGCCGGGGACGGGCCTCACGGTCATGTTCCAGGTGTCGAGCACTTCGGCGGTGAACTTCATCGCATCCTCAATCGACTTGCCTTTGCCTTGCGGCGGCTTGGGCAATTTGAATTCCCAACTCGTCGGCGCGCTTTTGCCGAGATAGACGAGGTAATAGTCCGGAGCGCGCCCGCCGTATTCCGGGTTCTGCCACTTGTCGATAGGCTCGATGCCTTCGGCGGGCGAGTCTTCGAGAACCTTGCGGAGGAATGCGAGGCGGGGCGGACTTTGACCTTTCAGCACGCCACCCTTCGACCACCAGAGAATATCGTCGGGGCTGAGATAGGTTTCGCCGTGGCCGACGTAAGTGCCAGCGACCGTTCCCTGCCAAAACCGAAAAACCATTTCCTCCGCCGAAATGTTTCCCCAGCGCTTCGGCACGTTGCCCTCGTATTTCACTTCGTCGAACACGATGGGCTTGCGATACGCGTCGCGAAAGAGCACCGCGCGTCCCGCGTCCTCGACTGCCGATCCGTTCTGGATGCTCGCGTGCGTGATCCACGGCCACGTCTGGTTGAACAAAACCTTGCCGTTGTGAATGCCGAGCAGGTGATGGAATGGATCGCTGCGCGCCACAAGCTGGCCGATTCGTTCCCAGTCGTCCTCGGTCTTGTGCTCCATGAAGTCGTATTCGTTGGCGAGCGACCACCACACGTTCCGAAATGCTGCGAGCCGCGCAACGACGTAACGCAGGTAACGGTCGTCCTCCAGCGGCGTCATACGGTCGAAGCCCCACGCGCCATCGTCGTAGGGATGCAGCAGAATAATGTCTGCCTCGATGCCGAGCTTTTGCAGATCAACGATGCGCCGCTCGAAGTGCTGGAAAAATCTCGGATTGAACCGCGTGGTGTCGAAGTTCCGCGGCTGTCCGACGAACGGATACATCGGCGGCTCATTCGTGTTCCAGTTGTAGCGTTTGGGAAAGACGCAGAAGCGAATCTTGTTGAAGGCCGAGGCCGCCAGCGTCTTCAACGTCTGCTCCTGCAACGCCTCGTCCTGATGCGTCCAAACGTAGCATGTCGTGCCGAGTTGCTTGTAGGGCGTGCCGTCGGCGTAGGCGAAGTGGAACGTGTGCGCGACGCGCACCAGGCCGTGATTCAGTCCCGACGCCTTCGTGACCGTGAACTCGCCTGTCTTCTCGTGCAATTCGGACGCGCTGCTGATGGTGGAGAATTTCCACGTGCCCAAATTCTCCGGCATGAAGCGCACGCGATAGGTCCCATCGCCATCGTAGAAGCCGGGAACCTCGACCGAATCGTAGCCCTGGGCGAACCGCGCCGCAAAACGCACATCAAGGAATGGGTTGCCATTCGTCGGGCCCTTCAGAGCAACCTCGAAGACGCCCCACTGCTCGACGGCGGATTCGGCGGCGTAAGCCGGTGCCCAAAGGAACAAGGCCAACAACAATAATCCGCCTCGCATGGTTTTCATCCTTTCTGAAACACCTTCTTCAAATACCGCGTGTTCGCTCCGAAGTTCCCCTTCACATCGCGGCCATTCTTCGCATCACGCGAACGCTCAATGACCAGCCACCCTCTCCAGCCCATTTCATCGAGCGCCTTCTTCACGGCGATCATGTCGAGGCGTTTGTTGTTCTCCAGCCACACACCGTCCTCGTCCGTGCAATGAATCTGGCAGATGCGTTCCTTGCCCAGCGTGCGGAGTTCGGCGAGCAAGTCACGTCCGGCTTGGAGCGCGTTGGCGAAGTTGAAGTAGCTGCGAATGGCCGGCGATCCGATGTCCGACAGAAGCTTCACTTCATCTTTCGCCGACAATGCAGTCTCGATTCCGATGACAACGCCCGCTTTCTCTGCCTGCGCACCCGCCGTCTTCAGCCGTTCAACAATCGCGGGGCGCAACTCCGGATGCTTCACCAGATCGCCGTGCACGCCGAGCGGAAGGAACCCGACCTTCACGTTCATGGCCTTCATCGTATCGATGCAGTCCTGCATCATG
>JGI10216J12902_100723200_pt1 | contig 47954 bp, 83 predicted proteins | sample KanNatreferecore_FD_12902 | JGI IMG/M metagenome (IMG submission 12902)
TTCAGGTGTACTACCAACAGTTAGATGCTATTAGAAATAAATCGCAGCAACAAATAGGTGCAGAGGCTGCTAGATCGGCTTATAAGAGATTACAACAAGCTAATTCTCTTGTAGATCAGGTAGGTGCTCCTCCTAATACAGGATCTTCAGGAGGTAGAAAAAAGAAAGGGTCCACCGGAGGAAACGTATATGGTAATGCTATTCCTTCTAACCCTGCTGCAAACTTTAAATTTGCTCAGGAAATTGGTCCTAAGTATGGTTGGACCGCTCAAGAACTGCAAGCCTGGTATACGTTAGGTATGAAGGAATCAGGATGGAGGAACACAGCACAGAATCCAACTAGTACAGCATATGGTATTGGTCAGTTCCTTAACTCTACGTGGGCTGGCGTAGGAATAGCTAAGACTAGTGATCCAAGACTACAAGTAGAGGCTATGGCTAGATATATCAAAAACCGCTATGGATCACCTTCCCGTGCTCTTGCATTCCACTTAAGTCATAACTGGTACTAAGTCGGGAGAGTGGAAATGCTTAATGCTACGGCTCAAACTTGACATGAAAAGAATTATACAGATAGATAGCTGGAATGAATTTCAGACCTATCTATTAATAGCTGCTTTCTTGGCTGGATTCTTTGGCTTATTCTTTCCAGAAGAGACTTCCCGAGCGGCTTCTGTCGGTGTACCATGGTGGGTACTCCTGATTTGGTACATAGGTTTAGTTATTGGTGCGACACTATCCTTAATAGGATCACATCTAAGATTTAATAGTAAGATGCATATTGAAATTATAGGCTTGAGTATTCTATCTTTTGTAACATCCGGATACTCTGCAATTATATCTGTAGTTAGTAATAGGCCTTTTTCATATTCTGTACTCATTATAGTGTTTTTCTGTCTTGCGTGTATAATTCGTATGTTTAGATTATACGGAAAGATAAAAGATCTCAGAAAAACAGGTGAGGTGACTCTGTAATGGGTGCCGGGCCTCCGTGGTGGTTAGTAATCGGTATTTCGTTATTGGGTCTTATCCCAGGTCTCTATGCTTCTGTAGATACATATAAAGCTAGGCAGAAGAGAAAGAGAGAAGACGAAAACATAGTCTTTAAGAACTCACTAGAACTATTAGAGGAATACAGAAAGGAGAAAACAGAACTAACACAGAATTTAAAAGAAGCTAAGGATATGATTGATGATCTTAATAAGAGATTATATCAGGCACATTTGACTATTGATAAATTGAATAGAGATCTATCAAACGCTAATACTGAGCTTGTTACACTACGAGGTCATGTTAGTGATATCACAAAACAAGTAGATGGAGATTCTCATGGCAATTGAAGTTAAAGTAGCTGCTTCTACAGGTGCTTCATTTGCAGCTAGTCTTGTATTGGCATTGGCTAATGCTGTGGTGGCAGATAGTCAGATTATTGAGGGATTGCATCCTGTTCTCCAATTTATTATTCTTGCTGTGTTGCCGCCAGTTATCACCTTCTTGAGTGGCTATGCTACTCCTTCTAGAACCTCTAAGGTTAGTAGCAACTACGGGAAGATTGACTAATGTGGTTACCTGGTTATGATAGACTTGATTTAGGTCCTGATGGTGGTATTTATGATGAGATGAGTCACCCTAAGGGATGTATTCATACCACAGAAGGAAGTACCTTAGGAGGTGCTGAATCGGCCTACAGGCTGTATCCGCCACATATTGGATATGACCCTAATAGAAGAATTAAGCATCAGTACATTCGATTAGATAGGTGCTCTTACGCGTTTAAGGGTTCTGAAAGTGATGATGAATATGTTATCCAAGTTGAGATTGTAGGATTTGCTGCTCACACCCATGAATGGGGGGCTCAGGCCTACAGGAACATAGCAGAAGATGTTATTAAGCCTCTAGAACAAGCTATAGGTATCCCTAGGACGTCGCTGGTTTTTCATGGTGCAGATGAGGGAATCTATCCATACATCAGTACCGCTAGTTCGCCTATTAGAATTTCTTCTGCTGCATTAAGAAACTATAGTGGGTGGCTAGGACACCAGCATATACCCTCCCCAGATACTCACTGGGACCCAGGCCGGTTCTTAATCCACAAGTGTTTTGATCATCTTAAGAGTCTTGAACCACAGATTCCTGTGACAAAGAAGGAGCTAGATATGTCAGTTAGACTCCAGCGCGGAGATAGTAGTGCATTAGACCCTAACGGTGTTCCTTGGGGTTTTCATACATTTATGGTGAAATATGATCCTGAACTTCCTCAGGGAGCTGTTAGAATCTATATGTCTGATAATGCGGTGTATAGATCTCTTCTCAAGGCTCAGGGTGGTACTGCCGACGTTTTACCTCAGGCTGATTTAGATGCTATTCCTATGTATGAGCCTCCGGAAGAGCCTCCTGTAGGCTAGAGCTTTAATTTGACAAAGGCTTTCTGATGTGTTAACCTGTCTATATGCGGAGTATATTTTCTTGGGCTAAAGAAGCCAAATGTAGACAGGAAGAAATCCTTCAAGAAAATATCGCAAAAAAGTACTGCACAGACTGTCCAGTTAGAGGTCTGTGCAGTACTTATGCGATTGTACACGAAGAGCTGGGAGTTTGGGGTGGACTGGGGGACGTAGACCGCAAGAGAATTTATAAATGGTTTCCCGAGTTTGTAGAGTTACTTATTGAGTTGTATCAGAATGAGGGTCTTTTAGAGAATCGTCATTCTGACTCTTTAGAAGACTTAATGCATGTGGTGGCACTACAGCAGGAGCATGATGACCCCACCGTTCAGATTGATCCTTATAAGGATCCCACTTTATTCCAATCTGCTTAAGTGCCTCAGCTGCACAATGGATAGAACAGTAAGCAATACTGTCTACATTCCATTTGTATGCAAACGTGCCTCCGCAACCTTTGCATACTTTCTCTTTGAATCCGTAACCTTTAGTAGCGAACCAGAACAAAACGCTTTGAGCTTCTCTAATTTTGTCTAATACAGTCTCAGCCGGTGCTTCTAGATTAATCTCAGATACTGACTCTTCAGGTACTCCCGAATCCTGAAGCCATTTCATAGCATTCTCAAGAGCCCTTTGTCTCTTGGTTTCCTCGCTCAGTGGACCTCTCGCCATTATCTATAATCCTTCTATGTTGGCAGACACAATGAGTCTTACCTAAACAATTAGCGTGTAGTTCCTGTTGTCTTAGATCTGCTGCCTGTCTACAGGCTTCACAAATCATGGTAGTTGCTCATAGTATTTATTGTGAAACTCTACAATATATTCAGCAACTTCCTTTGTTCTGCATTCAATGTAGTGATATTCTCCATTTTTATACCTAAGTTCGCTTAGCGGCTTGTCTACGTTAGCAACAGCATAGCCGCTAATGATATCGTCTTCTACAACATACCACTTCTGTTTTAGAAAATCATTCTCCGGTGCTTCCATGACCAGATTCTCCTCTGTCTGATTCGGATAGTTCAGTGACCCACTCTAGTTCTGCTTTAAAGTAGGGGAGTATAGCTAACTGAGCTACTCTATCCCCAACCTTGAAAGTAAATCCTTTAGGTCCGTGGTTTATTAGATTCACTAAAATTTCCCCACGGTAGCCATTATCAATTACTCCACCAAGAATACTGATCTTCTTAGTTTGAGCAAGTCCTGATCTAGGAAGAATTAATCCGAACATTCCTACAGGGAATTCGATCACTATTCCTGTAGGTATAAGACTCTGTGTAGTTCCGTATGCAGGTACCCAGGTAGTTCTACAACAGACTAGATCAATACATGCATCTGTTTCATGTGCGTACTTAACTAAAGTAGTAAGATCTAGATTCCAATCCGATACATCTCGCACTACTTTAATTTTCATATACCCACCTAAGTTTTCTTGGTTCATTCTCTGGGTGGTCATCAGTATAATCTAATAATTGATCAAGATGTTCAGTACACACAAAGAACTTTCTTATTTCTTTATGAAATTTGTAGGTTAAAGAAAGAGAAGATGATTCTAGTTCTACCTCTGCGCAAGCAATTCTAAATGTGAGATCAGTTCGAATGATACTTTTATGTACTTTCCCAGTAAAACATAATTTAATTCCCATCAACTACCTCTTTAGACTCCTGTGGTTCTTCTTGAGGAAATCCCCATGGTTTCGGAGCAGGACTACTACCTTCGTAAGTCATTTCAAGACGGCCTAAAATAATTTCTTCTTCAGGCCAATTAAACATATTGAAACCGTGAATAGGGAATTGGTCCTGGAATATACAGGTATTTGGCTTATAGGCCTGTAAATCTGAGCAGATGGCTGGGTTTTCACAAATAATTCTATAACCCCATCTAAGTGCTCCACCTACTACTGCCTCTAAATAATGCTTCATCGGTTCTGCTGCTCAATCTCATAGTCGGTCAATTGACCACAAATACGGGTTACCTTATAGCAATAGTTATCATCATGATTATGGTCTTTATTACAAATCTCTTCTATGCTATCACATTGATCTGTATGTACGTGTCCCACTTATTATTTATCCAATTCTGTGCAGGGAACCCAGTCAGTTACTACAATTTCTCTCTGGAAAAGTTTTACGTTTTTAATGGGTTGTCTTTTAGTCTCTTCCCATTCTTGTAGTGTTTTGTATTGGTCTTTAATCTGTTCAATATCTTCAGTTTCTTTAACTATTGGATGATTTCTCCAAGGAATATTACTCCAGAGTTCAGTAAAGTCTTTAATGTGTTCGAATCCCGCCGCCCACATTGGACTAGGCATATCCCACTGGAGTCTATACTGAGTTGTCATTTGTCTAGTACCTTAGGTTTAATAAGTCCTTTATTAAATAAGTAGTAGTAACCGTGAAGATAGGCCGACCAATAATCAGGAATATGCTGCTTCTCACCTTTTCTATTTCGAGGTATTTTGTATTGAGCCCACATAGCGGCTATAGTAAGAATATCCGATCTTTGTTCTACTATCTCTATCTTGTGTCTACGAGCGTATCCTTTAATATCTCCAATTCTCTGTGCAGTTGTAAGTTTATTCCCTGTGTGGTTGATATGTCCAAAAGGGACATATTTTTCTAGAATAAATACTTCTACAGTCTCAGGGATACTCTCTATCTGCTTATCAAACTCTTCTTCATTAAGACTTTTCATATCGATTAGTTCAGCATCCGGATCCCACAGAGCAATACCTGTAGTTCTAGCGGTAGCTGAACCACCAGGATCCCATGAGATATATTTAACTGCACTCATTAGACAATCCATGACTTTCCGCAGTAGGTGCACCACATATATTTCTTCATCCCTATATCAATGAGATGACTCTTGATAAAAGAGAATGCACCAATTATCGGAGTAGGAGGGACATGGTGTAAACAGTTACGTCGTTTCTTCCACTTCTTTAGGAGTCCCATAGATTTTTGGCCAATCAACATCAGTTGGATAGTTATAATGATTCTTATCGTCATGGCTTACAAACAAACTACATTTTAAACGTCCATAGTTAGGGTGGTTAAAGGTACTAGGACAGAGAAAGGGGGTAGCATCTGCCTCAAGATCTGTGTATACCTTCTTCTGAAACTCTGCTTGTTCTTCTGTCATAGGACGATGAGGTCTAATTCCGTACATCTTTCTTCAACCCCAATTCAATTAGTCTCCGTATAGCCTCAGATCTACTGTTACAGTTTGTGTCTTTCCTATACTTTTCAATTAACTTCATCATATCTTTAGTAACCATTAGCTTACTGATCTTAATTAGTTCACTCATTACTCCAAGCTCTCTCTTCAAGAATACCCATAGCCTCACCGACGATATCAACATCCAGCTGTTCATGTCTCTTGAGAGCAATATAAGCAGCACGAAGAGTCTCTTCTAATTTCTTATTTCTCTCTTGCAACTCTTTAATAATTCTAGCATCTCTTCGAGCTGCCCATTCTAACATTATTTACCCCATTCATTAACATCTACCTTAAACTTAACACCAAAATCAGGTTGTACATCTTCCATAGTTCGTTTAATCTCTGGAAGATATTCTTTCTCTTTACCTTCCTCAATCTCAAAAACTAGGGAATCATGTACTTGGAGATTTGGTATGCACTCATCGGTGACGAGACCGGCACGTTTAACGGCAAGAGTCTGTCGTTTAACAATCTCGAAAGCCCCACCTTGAATGGCAGCATTATCTGCCTTGTGGTGCTCGCTTGAAAACTGAAAGTGTCTTCGACGACCGGTCCATAGTCTGATGAATCCATTTTCTTTTGCTCTCATCTCAGCAAGTTTAGTAAATTTGAGGAATCCTGGATATTTGTTGTAGTAATTATCCTTGATGGCTTTACCTGCTGGAATACTTACTCCAAAGGTGTTAGCAATCTTCTCATAGCCTGCACCGTATGAAATGGCATAGTTCAATGTCTTGGTAGGACCGCGACCCATACCTAATTCTGCCGCCATTTCATCGAAGAGATCTCTAGTAGGATCATTGAAGATCTCAATGAGAGATTTCTCATTGGCATAAGCAGCCTTCAGTCGAAATTCAAGTTGGGAGAAGTCAAATTCCCAAAGGCGATAACCTTCTCTCGGTATGAAAGCCTGCTTAAGTTTGCCGTTCCAGTCCTTTTGAGAAGACTTAGGGATCTGATGGAGGATAGAAGCTGAGAGTCTACCTGTCTTTGTACCATGCTGTTTAAAATTTGTTCTAAATCGTCCATCATGACTAATCTTCTCCAAGTAGGGTCCGTAGTTAGAACCTGTAGCTTTTGACCACCCCCTGTAGGCCATAATTAGTTTAGCCCTGTGGTCATTATTTCGTTCTAGAAGTTCTTCATAAATCTTCATGTTTTCTTTATTGAATGACCACTTGTCTGTCTTAGAACTTCTCTTGCCTACAGGGGGGAGCTTCAGCTCATTAAGCAGGAAGTTACCGAGTTGATCTGGTGACCCTGGATTAAAACCGAGTTCATTTCTGATCTCAGCCATAATCTTGGTACCACGTTCGTATTCTTGTTCGCAAAACTTTGTATCAATTAGAATTCCATTATCTTCCATCTCCATCAGGAAGTGACAAAATTCTTGTTCTATATCCCACAATTCACCATCAAAGTCTTGCACTTGAAATTCTGGAAGAAGCTTGGAGAAAAGTTCCTCTGTAATAAATGCATCATTTGCGCCATAAGGTCTAATAATATCTACAGGAATGTAGTCCCAACCAAATGCTTTAACAATACCATCTTGAAGTTCTGAGTTACGCTTAGGTTCTCCACCATAATGCCTACTCAGCGGGTCAAGTTCTTTACTGTATAGATTCTCATCAATCATATGAGCCATGAGCATAGTACAATAGAACTTCTTAACCTTCTCAGGCTGGACGCCGAGATTTCTTAATGCACGAAGGTCATGCTTAGCGTGATGCATTACTAAACAAGGATGGTTCTGAGTAACATCTACAAGTAACGGCAACCATTCAGAAGGGAGATTATCTCCTAGCCTGTGATTGAAAGCGAAGTAATCCCCCTGTAGGCCGGTACTAGTAGATACACCCCAAGTTGAGCTAAAAGGATGATTAAGAGTACCCTCAGTGTCTAGAACTAGGTAAGGTGATTCCTGAGCAATCCTCAGGTACTTATTAAACTCCTCCCAACTAAGGTAAGTCATTGTGCCACCTAATATGGTTCTCTAGATCTTCACTAAGAACTGAACAAAAACATACCTTACAACGATATAGATAGTACACACTATACGCATTTTCTACTAATCTAATTGAAATATCTGTATTAAAATAATCGTCCATATCACTCATCTTCTGACTCCTCAATATGAATCATAGGACGACCCTCAGAATCATAATAGCAAGCACCGGGGGATCTACACACAGTACAGGGATTATCTAATCTGAAATTCTCTTTACCAGGTTCCAGCATATCAATATCTGGTGGCTCCTCAGGACCTTCCGGACTACCACCAATATCCAACACATAAGTCCAGAATTCCTGGTCTGACAGATTAGCTCTAAATTCACCCTCAGGACAAATGCTCATAATTTGACCTCGTTCTCAAAGGTCTTATCTACTGCGCCTCTATCTGGAAGAATATGAAATACAGGCCTGAGTCTAAATCTAGCTGTATCTGGAATCCTCCATACAATCTGACCATCAGAGAAATATTTGTAGTAATGTCTTCTTGCTTCTCTTTCAGCGAGATCAATCTCAAGTCTATTCATAATTTGAACCTATTATCTAGATCGGGAACACCTGATGGAATAGAAATCTTTCCGTTGCTAGTTTTTGGATCTGTGTAAATCTCAAAGTCTAGATTAGTCATTCGCTTAATCAGAAACTTATCAAACTTCTTAGCCATTCTGAGCTTCATGTTACTTACTTCGATCATACTCTGAACAGGCCACAAATTAACAGCAGTAGTTAAAGCCGCACCAATATATCGAGAACCAAACAGATCATCTAGTTCGGTTGGTTTCTTATTACCTATCTGAGCCTTACGGTTATGGTGAATAAACCATACGAAACAGCCGAAACCTGTTCGTAAAGTTTTATGTACATAATCGAGAGCATCAAGAATAACCTTTTCAGAATTAAGATCGTCGCTAACCCCAACCCCGAATGAATCGAAGATAATACCGTCTGGCCTGAAGTTGTCGATAACAACTGCTAACTCCGATTGTGCGGCTTTATTACCTAATCTGACAGAATAACCAAGAGGGAGAACCAGAAGATTTTCATTCAACAAATCTGAATTTTCTTCTGTCTCCATTTGCATGTTATCCATAAGATAGTGCAACTCTTCGTGTGGCATCTCCATAGATACCAGAAGAGTCTTCATAGGCTTGGGAACTTTCCATTTCAGAAAGTCTTGGCCACGAGCTAACTTTTCAGCAAATCTAATAGAGAGCTGAGACTTACCTACGTCTGGTGGACCTGACAACATAGCCAAACCCTTCTTATGTAACAGCCCTTCAATGACCCATTCTAGATTAATCTCAGTCTCAATGAATTCTTTGAATGTAAATACTCTAAGTCTAGGTTGTTCTGTGTTTTCAGAAGGAGGAGCGGAACCATCTTCGTTCTGACCTACAGGGGGGTGTCTGGATCTACAATAGTTAATAATTCCCAGAAGTCTGTTTTTTTGATCTTTTCGTTTAGAGAATTTTCCCCATCTTGAATCCGCATTAAGGAGGATTGATAAAGTCTCAGCATTCGACATGCCCAATTCGATGCAGATGTGTCCAAGTTTAGCGAGGGCGGAGGATCTATGTCCTCGTTCAATCTTTGGTTCTGCAAAGAATTTGAACTCATCAGGACCCCAAGCATATTTAGCAATAGTATCTAGTACTGGAGGTATATAGTTGATATCTTGTTCTTGGAGAATCTTTACTGGAACAGGAGGTAACCCGTTAAAGAGATGTATAGAGGTAGGCTCAGGTTCCCACCTAAACGTCGTGACCGTCAGCCCTGACTCGTGGTGGGTCGTTGACGGTGGCCTGAGTACCCTGTTCGCGTTCCAACAGCCTAGATCTGCATTAAGGTGATAGGCTAATCTAGCTGTAATATTTTCAATAATTTCAATGTCTTTTACAAAGTTCTCAAGTTTCCAGTACCAGTGTTCATGTTGAGAAGTGCTGGATCTAATCTTAATATTTGGTTCTGGTACATCTGAAACTGCCGCAGGACTATTACCGTCGAACTCTACCCAGACTACATTTGTTCCCTTGAAATTCTCTTTCTCAGCGTCTTTAGCGGTACTATAAAGAGCAGGACCATAATAGACCTCATGTGTAGCAGTCTTAGTTCTAATATGTTCAATTAACTCTTCTTTTCCTGTAGGCCAGAGAAAAAAGTATTGCTTGAACTCGTCTGTTTCAGGATTCTTAGTAGGGGAGTAAGCATAACCAGTCTCATTCCCATAGATAAATTCCAGGAACGTCTGTAGATCCTGTGTAGGATCCAGACTGGTTACTGTTCCCACCTTCTAGTTCTCCTTTGGACATACAGGATGCGTAAATGAAGTTAGTAAAGTATCCAAACTTACAGTTATATAGACCTGGTCACCTTCAAGTATTTCTTTTGTACATCTACCACAAGGATAACTCATAGGCATATTTGAAATAAATCTTAATTTATCTTTCTTCATGTGTCCCTGACTGGATTCGAACCAGCAACTAAGAGCTTAGAAGGCTCCTACTCTATCCTTTGAGTTACAGGGACCAGACGGTGATCAGAGACACCCTACGCAACGTAGCGTCCAACTAGCCCAACGCCCTATCTCTGATTCTTACCTGGCTATCCAGACCGATAATAAATTAAGCTGCACTCTTAGCTGTAGCGTATGCTGCTAGTTTTATATAGCCTTCAGTAACTAGAGCTTTCCTGTAGGGTTGATACGTAAGTACAGCAGGATGATATAGTGGTACAAATTTATCTTTAAGTAATTCTCCATGATTATGAAAAACATTATTCAGTTCTGGAAAAACTGTATGAATAGCAGCTCTACCACACATACCTACAACAAGAGGACTGACAATTTCAATTTCCTTAAGCAGGTATTCTCTACTAGCTACAATCTCATCTTCAACAGGGGTAAAATTACCATCAGACTGTTGGAGAGGGTAGTATTTAACTGTATTCGTATAGAATACGTTCTCATCTTTAATACCTACGTCGTTAAGAAGTAGACTGAGATTCTTCCCTGCCCTACCTACAAAGGGGATTTTATAAGCATTCTCCATTTTACCTGGAGCTTCCCCAATAATAAGTACCTTGGGATTAAGAAATCCTACACCGGGAACAAAGTTCCTACCAACCCTTCGTAAATGACTAAATCTAGGATCTTCCTGATACTGTTGATATAACTTATCTAATTCTTCCATGGTTCCCATTTAGTACTATCTCCTTCATTACAGTTTAGTTGGTGCGGGTACCGGGACTTGAACCCGGATAGTGATAATCACCGGTTGATTTTAAGTCAACTGCGTCTGCCTATTCCGCCATACCCGCTCACAGGCTGTACCGATACCTTTTACGGCCATTTAACAGACTTAGGAACTGTCTGCACCTTTATTACTTAGTCTACATCAGAAGAAGACTGCTCTACCTTAGCTTCAAACCAGAATCCATGAGCATAGGCAGCTACATCTTCCTCATTCTCATCCTTGAGGATAAGAGCACCTGACTCATCAATCCACCAGTTAGAGATATCTACATGCCTAGAGAACTTGAGTTTTTCTTCAACAGACTTATGAAGAACTCGGAGATTCATAACTACCCTTCTTAATTAATATTTAGTATGTAAGGTGTCCCGACCCTACTCCTGTAGTTCCCGATTTAGAGTTAGCGGCATGGGGTGTCTACTAACTCAAGGCTCGAATCCTCTACAAACTACATCCCGCCGGAGATCTAAGTGTTGTCCTAACCCCTGACAACTTAGCAGCCCTACGGTAACCTCTCGGATATCTCAGAGAACAATCTCATGTCAATATCCTAGCTGCATTCCTCCGTTGACTAATTACAGACCCAAACTATCCGAGAACTTGTTGCTACTGTTGTTCTCTTCCTCGTATAGACGCTTAGAGACTGCATCTGCGATATTAATGAAGGTACGACCAGCGTTCTTAGTACCTTCCTTACCCTGAGTGGCCTTAAGAGTAATAAAGGCTTCTCGTCCCTGCAAATCAGACGGATTAACTGAATCCATTTCAGACTCAGACAAATCAAAACCTCTACGCAGACGACGCTTCAACCACTTGGTAGCAGTCTTCTCTTCTGGAGTATAGTTTTCCCATACACCCTGTCGCTCAGGGAAAAGACTGAAGTATTCAATCTGCTTCTTACCATGGAACTCATTGTCAGGCTCGTTGATGTTCCAAGTAATAACGAGCTGAGTTACGTGGTTTCCTTCATTAGAAGAAGGAAGTTCAGACACCTTAACCTCTGCGTCAGTGCAGACGGCAAAATAAGTATCAGGCTTCACAAAGAATGGGTCGTCATTAACCTGAGTGGTATCAAGATCACCAAAGATAGACATTAGTTTGCTCTCTTTCAGCTGTTCACGTACTTCTGAATTAGTTCCGGAATCTGGTTGACTTTGTACGTCTTCTCGTCGATCGTTGGAATCTGTGTCTTCGCTGTCTCCTGTAGAGTCGGCTCGAACTGGATCAGTCTTCCTTCTGCTTTTTCTTTGAATTGCCATCCTATTAGGTTAGCTTCCTGTGCGATTTGTTTATAGCAAGCTTCCGGTCCCGCTGGTCTAATAGCAAACCGTTTGTTAGTCTTATCTTTTTCGGTCGGATCCCTAATATGTGCTAGATAGATAATGTGCATTCCTGATTTATTCAGTACTTCAATTGTATCCTTAAGAGCAGATTCTACAATTCTATAGTGAGGCCACGCTTCTACTAGAGGATGCTTTTGTTCTGGTGGACCAAGTGGGTTAGCAGTTACAACCTCTCGAAGCATTTGATTAATTGCTGTTGAAGCTGTATCCAATACTAAAGTATCGTAATTACAATAAGGCTCATATCCTTCATCTCTAGCCTGGACAAGCATTCTAATTTGTCCAAAGCTATCGAAAGGAATAGGCTTAGTACGCTTAACTAATTCAGGAAACTTAAAAAGTGTAGAGATACCTGAATCTGTGTACACCCACATAGGAGAGGCATTAATAGCCTCTAGGATCCGGGCAGTAAGATCTGTCTTACCTACTCCAGGATCTCCATAGAAGTAAGCACGGAGAAGCTTTGGGATGTCTGCCATTGATTCAGGTCCGCCCTCAATGGACTTATTCAGTAGCTCTAGCTGTTTAGCATCCATGAGGACACTTCCCTAGAAATTCATGATTAGCCCTAAGCCAAGCTTCGTAAATTGCTACATATGCAGAAGTACTACAACCTTCTACATAAGTACCATTAGACACGTACCTGGCAATCCATGTACCCCGAGAATTGTGGATAGAGAAAGTAATATCACCTTCCTCAGTCAGCTCAAGAACTCTTTCAACTGCTTTAAGTGCTTTCTCTTTATCCATTAGAAGCCCCTACCAAGTTCGCCAAGAAGATTTTCAATAGCTCCCATTGGGTCCTCAGGATCGTAACCAATACAAGGAATACCATTAACACCTGAAGACTCAGCAATCCATACACTATTATTTCTAGAAAGATGAAAGGATTGACCCTTGTCTACTGCTCTGAACATGCGAGTAATAGGGTCGACCTTATAGTGATACTTAGATGGAAGACCTTCACTCATTTAAACCACACCTTAGAAGCTTCCTTAGTGGACTCAACAGCTAGATCTATTCTGGGATTACTACATTTAAGCCACAAGTCCTTATCTTTATTTTCAACCTCTACGACATACCTGTTATCCATATATGAAAGTGTTACGGTAAAACCTTCTTCTATAATCTCTGCAATAAACTCTAAGGCTTCTCTACTGGACATCATTACTCTTCACCCAACTCAGTATAACCATAAGTAGACTTCTGATAGTTAGCCTTAAGCATCTGAGTTACGTCGTCCCCGTTAAGCTCAGCTTTACAAGGCTGCTGAAACATACAGGAACGACAAACCAGAAGAGACATATTTCTTATAGGAGTATTAGAGTAGTCCTGATCTCGATGAATCTGATACGCAGCTTCTTTTTGCTCAAACCAGATCTGATTAATCTCAGACTTAGTAGGCTTAATCCATTCTCGTCGGAACAGATCAGCCTGAGTGGGATTCTTAAGAGAGCGAGTTCTAATCTGGTTAAACATACCCTTAGAGACAGTATAACCATTCTGCTTCAAGACATGGATATACTTAGGAAGCTGAGCGTCCATCTCAATATCTAAAGGTGTTTTAAAGTTGTAGACAAATTTGTGGTCCACAACTACCAGATCGCCCCTAAATTCCCCGGAGGTCATCTCAACAAGGAGATCTAGTTTAAGGGCATACTCGATATTCTCATCTACAGAGGTACGAAAGTCCTTCTCTACTTCAAGGACTTTGAATGTCTCTTCCCTGTAGGCCTGAGCATAGAGTTCAACCAGATTTTTTAGTTGGAGAATAAGACCAACAGTCTCAAATTCTCCGGGAGTTTCAGCTGCAAGTCTAGAAATTTCAGTATCTAGAACTTGTTGAGCAGCAGAACTAGCTACGCCCACTCCAAAACCTTCTTTAAGAGTGAAGTAGTACTGTTCTAGAGCTGAATGTCCTAGAATACCTCTATAAATTGCAGGGGGGAGTTTCTTGGGTTCATATCCGTGTCCTGCACGCATGAACCGGAAGTCATGTTGTTTATCGCATAATAGTTTCGTACCAACTTGGGTATTCGAAATAATCATAATATACCCTCATAATGTTTTACTATTCTCAAGTCCTACGGATGGTACCACAGCCTACAGGGGGTGTCAAATTATCTATCTTTTAAAGTTCATGAGTATGGGATTTCATTACTTTAGCAAGTTCACCAAAAGCTTCTTTAATCTTCTCATGCCAACGAGCATGTCTTACAGTATGGTCTACATGAACAGTTGCCCAACACGATTCACATACCGCAAAAGAACTGTATGTATCCTCATCATTTTTAAAATGAAACATAGACAAAGTACCGGTAAAAACCATCATAGGGAAGTATTCTTCTTCAAGTGCTTGCTCTTCAGGAGTCATCTTCTACCAGTCCTTCTATTTTCTCGTGTATTATATATATGATAAACAGGATCATGGTGTTTCCTACATAGATATACAGAGATAGGATCTCTAAACTCTCTTGTTAGTTTTTTAGCATCTTCCTTTGCCTGTTCCTCTGTTTCATACCGTATCTTCTTACAACCTAAGCTCTCATAATAGAGAGTTTTCCAGTAGTCCCTAGAGGCAGCAAGTTCAACAATCCTTTGTTCTTTTTCAATATTATTTTCTTTAATTTTTTGTTTCTTTATTGTATTAGAAAGTACTTGTTTATAAAATTCAGCTCTTAATCCTACATAATGTCTCATGTTATCAAAATAAAGATCAAACCAAAGTTGACTCATTTCCTAACCCAGAGATAGTAGGGCCATTTGAGCATAATCTCATAAATAAAAAGAAGCTTCTGTAGATAGGTGATATGCTTACCTCTATCTAACATTTCTTGCTCAAGTCGAGTAAACATGGGAACTAATCCAAGAATAATGACAAATCCAGTAATTATATGGTACATCATATAATAATAAAGAAAATCAATCATATCTTAACTTGTCCGGCCTTCCATTTAATTTCGTTCTCTGAACATTCTTCTAGTGAAGCAGGAATAGGGGAGTGGGGGAGTGTCGAATACAACTCTTCATCATAATTCTTATCATTAAGAGTATGCCATCTGTTGTGACAGTTAGTACAGATTAGGTGTACATTAGTTGATTCATTACGTGCGGTATTCTTTACAGGACCGTGGTGCCGGTGCTCCTGTACCCCTGCTATACATCCTATAATTGGGTATTTACCACCTCCACAATTCTTCTTCCACTTCCACTCGCATGCTCTATTAGGATCAATACTATGTTCTACTGCCGCTCTCTTTCTCCCAGCTGATACAGTAATCTCATCATCAGCTTTATAATTTTTTCTAGGAGAACTAACTACAACAGGAGCCTTTTCGGAACAACAGCAGTTCTGACCTACAGGGCGTTCAGATAAACACTCGTCATGTAGTTGCCTGGCACAAGCTATGCAGGCCATTAGTCTTCCAAAGCCTCGGTAAGAACTTTTCTGAACATATCTACTATTTCTTCAGTAGATATTTCTTCATCTTTAATAGCTTGTTCAATAGCTCCAATAGGTAGTTCTTCGTCTTCTTTTCTATTGAAGAAGAGAAGATCTCTAACACAGTCGTCTATTGTTGCTCGCAGTACGTCATGATATGTCCAACTCATTAGTCTTCCCTAGGATCATCGTCTAACCCCATGTGAACAAATGCCATATCACGAATCATCTGTTGCCATTCAAAGAACTTACGCATAGTTTCATCATAATTTTTAATCTGTTCATCCGTTAGAGAAACCTCAACGTCATCTTCAGATTCAAAACCATTCTCATCTCTTAGATAGTCTACTAGATAGAAGAAAGGGTGGTATTCAGTATAATTAGCGTGTCTTTTCTTCATTAGTGAATTCTTCCTTTAAACAGAGTCTTCTCAGGACGTTCTACTTCATCCCAGTTAACAGTACCTAGAAACTGATATCTAGTGTTAGGCTTAACCTTGAAATGTTCCTTCCTGTAGATTAGTTCGCAAGGTCCTAGGTCAAACCCCCACGCATGAAGTTTCTTCTTATCCCACCAAATTCCGAACGTCCAAGTGGTCCACGTCCAAGTAACTCTAAATCTCTTCATCGCACCTACTTTAGATTTGTTAGTTTCACAACTATCATTAGAGCATCTACCAAATATAACTAGATGACCACAAGAATCACATACTTTGGGATGCTTAACGATGACGGTCATTGATGTTATACTCCCGAATACAAGTATTAACTACATCCTGTAGACTACCTATAAACTGATTACACCACCACAACTCATCCACATCTCTAGGGCACGTCTGAGTTGCGAGTAACCGGGCTACTGCCATAGCTATACTGTGACTAGAGAAATAAAACCATACGTTATTAGGGCTAACTACCATCCATTTTTTATTATCGTCCCTGGTAACTCGCCATTTATTCATTATGATTATCCTTATTGGCAGTACTCAACATGTAGGCCGCCAGACAGGCACCACCTACTGTGACAAGTATGAGTAGTATTGTCTCATCTACGATGGAGAGTGCATGCATCACAGGAATCCTTGCTCAGCGGGTTAGGAGAGTCGCTCTGCTCAATCTCGGTTCGACTATCCGTCCACCTAGGATAGGACCCGTAAGACTAGTGGCTCTTACTCTGCCTAACCCGCTGAACTCTGCGGCTTGTGCCTACTATAAGTAGACCACAGATACAGGACTCTTGTCAAACCGATTTCTCGGGATCATTGAAGTTTCTTGAGATGTTAGAGAGATCATTACCTTTCCGCATGTAGGGAGATGGTCTGGGATCGTGGTAAGACCAAAGAATTTTTCTACACTTATCACACCAATTGGCAGTAGGAGAGATAACTAGATAACCTACTCCATTCCAATAATCACACCAAAGATAAGATCTACCTATAGGTCTATGTTCTGCTTTAGCATCTTCTAGTGCTAACCATTCCTTATGGCTTTTCATGTATGCAACGTCCTTTAATACACGCTAAAGCATCTTCCTCAGTTCTATGTACACAACAGATCAAATTCAGCGGATTCAGTACCCACCAACGCCCCGGTGTAACCCAGGATTCTTCTATGTGATATTCACTCTCAAAATGGAGACTTCATAATAGTCACGGTGCATCATCTTCTTTCTCAAACTCAGCCCCGACTCTTGCTAGTTTAAGTGCTTCGAAAAGCTCTCTACAAAATGAATCCATCTCTACAGAAAACATCTGTGGTGGATTCTGAACTAGAGTCTTTAGCCAAAAGGCTTCTACCTCTGTGAGAGAAACTACAATAGTCTTATTCGTTGTAATATTCATCTGAAATCCACTGCCTCCTGAATTCTCAACGCATCTTCTTCTGAACACATGTAGATTATACCATCTATTTCCTTTCTCCACCGCCAAGTATAGTTAGGAGTTCTAGAGGTATTCTTCCATCCAGCATTTTGAAGAATAGTTCTTTCAATCTGATCTAGTTCCAGAAGTAAATCTTGCCTCTTATCCCAGAGATTATCCATTAGTGGGTATCCTTTTCTACTTCTGTCAGGACTTGTTCACTCATAATTCGATACATTTCTTTCTCTAAGCTATAAAACAAATCACTAAGTTCTACTGCTTTACTACTATTAATATCTTGAGCCCACTCAATGTATCTCTTAATTTCTCCTAATACTCTAGGGTCAATCTGAGCATGTATATCTCTAATAGATTTCATCCCATTGGTCCATTCTCTAGTGTCGTCATTCTGATAAGCGTAACAGTCTGCACCGTAAGGTAAGTTTGGAGTTATACCGTGCCAGGTACACAGCTCGCCTGGCTCATGTTCAACTAGATCAGGTCTACAGTCGCTAAGCCAGTGCCTATTACGTCTGTTTAATCCAATTTCATAACCATTAACTACGAAGGTCCCACAGAAGTGACAAGTATTCCCTTCATCTGTTGCTTCTGCCTGTAGGCGAACTCCAAATTTCTCTCGTCTTTCTATGGCTTCCATTAGATTACACATATGTTCACGTGTACCTGTATAGATTACAGTAAATGGACTACCGTTGCCTACAGGGTGAGGATAGAAGATATCAATCTTCCATTCCTTCTCTTCCTTTGGCAGACATTCTTTACAGAGAAGTGCTTTACCATCTTCTGTAGGTTCTACAATTGACTTAATCTTTCCGCATCCATCGCAAAGCATCTCAGGTTCAGTCATTTCAAGTACTCAATTCTAATCTCAGAAAATTCCTTATTACTGTTACAGACATCAACATTGATAACATCTGCATACGTATTAATAAATTCTAGAAATTTATCTTTCATCAATTCAGGACCAAAGAAGTCTAGTTCAAATTCGAGTCCTGATCCTGTATAGTTATCTCTAATAATAATCTCGTAATGTTTCATTATGTCCCACAATAGTGTGTAATGTGAATCTGGAGATAGCTTTCTTTACTAACGAAAGATGGAAGTTCGACTTCTACACTTTCAATAGGTGTGTCATACCAAACTCTTACTTCAAGATTAGGGTCTACATCCATAAGCGCATCAATTAGTTCCTGAACAGTCATTAGACATCTTCAATCTTATGATCTACTACATAGACTTGCTCGTTTACGGCAGGGTGAGGCCAAGTTTGATGTGCCCATTCAATTTTATTACCCTCTAGTTCTTCTTCCAAATCATCTTCGATCATATACACGTATCGAATAGTTGTAGTAACTTTCTTCATCAGATCTCACCTGCTTTAAGTGCCCTGTAGACCTCTTGATAAAGGTCAGCCTGGTCTTCAAAGTTATCGATAATGTTCTTCTTCTCTTTAACTAGAGTAGCCATCCAAGTATCAATAGTACCTTCAACCATAATTCTGTGAATATAAGTATCCTTAGTAGTACCGAGCCTATCAATTCTGCCTTCTGCCTGTTCTTCTGTACCAGGATTCCATGCGTTATCTAGCATAATAGCATGGGTTGCCCTGTTAAGATTCAGACCTGTGCCCATGGCACCATAAGTACCTACTAGATTATCCCACTTAGGATTAGGCGGTGCAGTCTTAGGGTCAAAGTCTAGCTGTGCCTGATTCTTAGTATAGTTATCAGTGTCACCGGTGTATGCAAGAGTTCGTCTACCTAGTCTGCTCTGGAGTTCATACATCGGGTCTTTGAACATAGAGAAACTGAGAGTAGCTTCTTCTTCCTCGTTAATTTCAGAGATTAGCTCGTAAGCCTTATCAAGCTTGGCAGACTGATAGACTTCTAGTCTACCAACTACATATTCAATCTCTGTCTCAGGATCTTTTCTCTTAAGAACAATGCCAGCGGGCCATGTCAAACACTGCCTAAGCCTCATAAGCACAACAATCATATAAGGCATAGCCATAGCGATACCTTGTTCAGGGTCCAGCACAAGCTGAGCGTACTTACGGACTTGCTCGTAAGCCTCCCACTGCTTAGGATAGTTCTCTTTGAACTCTTCCTTAGTAATAAGGTGCTCAATAGGAGTAGCAGGTGGAATAATAATCCCGGCTGCCTTACGGTCTCTAGCTACATATCTAGGACCAATCTTCTTTACAAGCTGTTCGTCTGCCCCATACTGCCATTTCCAACGCCCTGTGTAATCCTTAGTACAGAAATCTCTCAGATAGTTTTTTTCAGAGACAAAGTTTTTAGGGTCAATCAGACGCAAGTGTGGGAATAGTTCTTGTGGTCTGTTCAAGATAGGCGTGCCTGTCATAGGCAGCACATTAGTTACTGTGGAGAATTCAGTAATAAATCCTGTGTAACCACAATCCAGACATTTACCGTCATTTACATCAAGATCAATATGCGCTTGCTCTGGCCTACAGGAAGGACAGGTATTATTAGCAAAGACTAGGTTATGGATACCCTTAGCTGCAAGTGTACTAAGAGTCTTAGCATTGTGTGCTTCATCATAGATAACTGTATCAGCTTTAAGGGCGTTCAGATCTGTGATCAGCTCAGGATCTTTACGCCATGCACCGTAGTTCAACACAACTACACATTGTGGAACTGTTTTCAATGCGGGCAGGGTGAAGTCACGTTCAGTCTTGGACATCTTGCCAATCTTAATTACAAGCCTATGTGGCGTCCAAAGCTGAATCTCACGAATGAAGTTGTCCATAGTATCACTAGGACAAATCAGGATTATACGCTGAGCGTCCATCAGGTCAGCATAAATAAGACTGGTAAGAGACTTACCTAGTCCGCGCTTATCTCCCAAGAGAGCGCGCTTAGCTACTGCCAGATGAATAGCTCCGTCAATTTGATGCTCTAGTGCGCCCAAACCGTCATCACGGTTCTCTTTGCGCCAATAAGCATTGAGACAGGCTTCTTTAAACTCATCTAGCTTAGACTGATACTCTGCCTGTAGGCGCTCACTGTCCTGGAGTCTGGACAACTCTCTGCGCAGCTTGGACAAATCATCAGTGTAGTATCTGGACTTTCTATCCAGATCTACAATGAGAGATCTAGTGCTGTTATACTGATCAGCAGCCTTCTTTACTTGCTCTGCTACCTTCTCTAGCTGCGCTCTAACTTCATCATAGACTTTACGCTGAACTTCTACTGCTTCTTTCTCAGCATCAGCATTAATCTTCAATTGCTGACTCTGAACTTTAGTCTCACTAAGGTCTTTCTCAAGTTTAATGATCTGATTAAGAATCTCATCCTTATTCATTTGGTACACTGCTCCCCGGGATGTACCTTATTAGCTCTAATGTGTTTCTTATACGCATCCACTGTAGTATATGCAGGCCACTCTTCACCACATTTAGTACAGCTCCAATGCTCTGTCTCATTCATTATTGTCTCTCATTTATTCGCAAGTATAGATGACAATTTCTCCGTCAACTGTTTTGCTTGCCTGGTGGGGATCACCATGCTTACTTGCCTTAACTTTATGTCCACAATTACGTGGGCAGTCCACTAGAACATCTGCTGCCTTAACCATGGCACTTAATCTCCACGTCAAAGTCATCGTCATCGGTCATGTCTTCCTCGCCACCAAAGAGAAAGTTAATCATTTTATGCTCCCTTGGTTCCTATATAACGGATAGTGTTCTTACTGATATCTCTGCCACTAGGATGATTATCACACCACATCTTGGTATCAGAGTTCTTATCTACAGGACGGAAACAATCCTTGAAGTTGCAGTGCTGGGTTTCAAGCTCAGTATATACAGCACGCATCTTGATATAGACCAGCTCTCCGCCCAGGGCATAAGCCATTTGTCTTAGGGTGGCTTCATCTAGCCTCAACAAATCAGCGCTCAGAAGTTCAGTCGCACCTGATTTGGAGATTGCCGGAAGTTGAACTATATTAGAAACTTCTGACATGAGTCTGCCTATCTTGTCATTAACAATAATCATTTCTAATGTGTCCTTCAACAGGGAAGTGTTGTGCTCTCTAGCAGCACACAGAGTATACCACACCTACAGGAAGGACGTCAAATTTAATGTCTGACTAGTTAGGGGTGAAGATTACCGAGATAAATATTCCTGCTAAGATGAGTATAGCTATGACCTCTACCATAAGATATTCCTTAGTAGACTTCAGTCAGGCCCCCGGGGAGGAATCGAACCTCCCTGTATGCCTATCCTAGAAATTCGATCAAGGCAAGAGAACCAAGAATAGACATGCACCGAGCCGGGGGAGTCTAAAAGTTACAGCTCGGAAGCCTTGAAGAATCTACCCTCTGCATTTTTGAGCATGAGAGAACCATCCTTGAATGTGTCTACATACATATAGAACGGGGAAGTATCGCTCTCTTCTCCATTCGTAGGATAGGGAACTTGCTCAGGGTCAATAGTTCCCAGAGGTACACTAATCTTAGAACTCTTTCGAGGTTCTGACTGTGCCATAAAAAACTCTGCTGGATCTACTTGAAGAAATTCAGCTAGAGCTACTACATTGTCATCCTCAGGACGTTGTTTATTAGTCTCCCAAGCGGACACAGTGAACTGAGAGATGTTCAATTCCTGAGCGATTTGTCTCTGAGTAGTATTACCCCTGATAGTCTTAAGGTTACTGCCATCCCAAACCAAATCATCAAACACTATGACTTCCTTAGATTCTTAAAGAAGAGAACAATTCTGGTGAAAGGATTCCTAAATCCGCAACTCTTCCATGGTTGCATACATACTCCATCTCTGCTCTAGCCTACAGGAAGGGACGTTGGTAGCTTAGCTCGTACTGCTTAGTGTTCTTATCGTGATTCACCACGTCGCGCCAAAGCTTTTACCTAACACTAGACCAACGTCCCAACCTGCTGACTCAGACTAGCTGGGGACTAGTCTATGTCAGAGTTCAGAGTACATCCTTAACTGGCCAATTATAATATCTAAGACCATTGTAAAGAGCACTAACTAAATCAACAAGGATGGTCTTACTGTCGGCATGCTCAGAGATACCATTGTGTACAATCTGATTGAATCCAGCACGTTCCTTATTAGAAGGTGCCACTTCATTTATTACAGTGTCAATGAGACCTTCAATAGCACGCTTATAATCAGCCATGGTTAATAACCTGCTTCTTGGGAGCCTTACGCTTGGCCCACGTATTCCGGCCAGTCTTAATAGGCCTAGGCTTCCTGTAGGTCCGACGCTGAGTTCTAGATGGAGTGTTCCTCTTAACCATAATGATTACTCCTAATGTAGAGATTAGGCACTGGCGGAGACTAACAGCGTGTGGGATAGAATCGAACTATCCTGAACTAGATAGCGGCTAGTTCACTCACCAGAGCACACAGTCTAGCAGAGTCAGGCAGCGTTCTCGGATGCCTCTTGCTGAGGCTCAGTTGCCTGCTCAGGGGTGCTGTCACTGGTCCGGGGTCCAGGCTTCTTGCGATCCTTCTGGACCGCACGGAAGTGATAGACAGCACCGTTTGAATTAGGCTGGAAATCAAACTCAACGGTACCAGACTTATCGAAAGCAGACTTGATATTCTCGTGAGTAACTCCGGCTGCCTCTGCAAAAGCAACCTGCATGTCCTTAACATCACAGTTAAGAGTCATAGCGGCCTTAGAGAAAGAGTCATAAACCTGCTCATTCTCAAAGTTACCACCAATCATATAAAGCACTGCTGAGACACGGGGGAGTCCAGAACCGGGAGTACCAGGCTTACGACCCCTATTGGACTTAACAGGATTCTCGATAGACTCAAGAGCCTTGGTTACATTCTCCTTATCAGGGGAGAAGTTCTCAACAATATTATCGAGTACCTGATAGCCAGCCTTAATCTGACTCTTCAATTCGTCAAGCTCAACAGTAAGCTTGGTCTTGTCATCCTCAGTGAGGGTAACAAGTTCGACATTAGACTCTGCGAGCTCACGCAACTTAGCAAGAGCATTCTGGACAGTAGTACGGAGCTTGACAGCCTGTGTCATGTCCGTAGTTTCCATCCACGACTTGATAGCAGACTCTTTATCTCCATCAGCAGCCTGCAACTTAAGAGTCAGAGCTGAGTACTGACTAGTAGTCTCAGCAAGCTTATCAAGCATAGCCTTAGAGACTGCGTCAGGCCCATCATAACCAATGTAACTCATGATTAATACTTTCTGTTTGTAGTTCAAGAGTGAGAGCGGAACTCCGGACTACTTACAACCTATCAAACCTACAGGGGGTTGTCTAGTCTAGACGCCTAAGAATCTTGGTTATTTTCTGTAGTTGTGTCGTTGCTCTGAGTAATGTCCGTAGAAGAGTCAGAGACAAGCTCAATCTCATGTGAGTAAAAGAGTATGTTCTCACCAAATGGTAGAGCAACTAGATAGAGCCATCTATTAGACTTATTATAGATAGCCTTGATCGTACCTTGTTCGTTGTACTCTTGATTCATTGGGTTGGTAATAACAATCCTGTCCCCAATTTTAAGACTAGTCATCACTGTCTTCTTTCTTAAAGAAGTAATATATCTTAGCGCCCCAATTGTACTTGATAGCCAAGACTATACATAGTAGTTCGATTCCCAGGATGGTTAGGCCTAGCACATCTCCTGTGCTCATCTTAAAACACTCCCTACTGATTTAGCCTGCTCTAAGTATACAGGCAAAGACTCGTCATCTAAACCGTCCAGGACAAATGCTGCTGAAAGTCCAGCGTCCCAGAGTTGTTTAGTGTTGAGCAGACTGTCAAAGAACTCTGCAAAGTTAAATGCTGCGTCTCTAGCTTCTTTGAGTTTAGCTTTGCAGTGATCTAAGTCACTCTGGTCTACTTCTAGACCCCTGTTCAAACTCAGCCAATAGAACTGATGTAGCTGCGAGAGTACTGTTAAGAGGGTCTGTGCTGAGCTGATACTTCTAGGGCTCCATCCGTTCTTAGACCATTGTATCAGTAGCTCTTTTAGATCGGAAGACTTGATTGGGCCTACAGGGGGGGAAGAACTACTGTGTGGGTTATAACCCAGTAAAGCTAGTTCCTTCTCTTTCTTAGTTTCCCAAGAGAGAAACTCGTATCTGTAGGAGTGTCCAGGACCGGGGCGTCGTTTTACTCTCTTCTCTCTGGTTAGTTTAGACATGGCTCTAGCTACTGCTCCATAAGACAGTTGAGTGGCTTGTTCTATCTCCTTAGTTGCATGAATACCGGGGCTTCTCTCTAGAAACTCTAAGATCATACGGTACGAATAGGCATCTCTGGGCATTTATCTATCCTTACTCTATCTACAGTCCGAACCATGATCGTCGGTCTGACCTGGGATTTTACCCTACCTCATGGTGGTTTTCGATGCAAATCCGCTGGTCAGGACGTAGCGTACAGATAGGTTCGATGTAGACAGAGGGATCTTGAAAACCCGCTGATCAGAAGGGGTGAAATGTGGATTCGACAGATGCTACAACATGCATCTCTTGATCATGGGAGTTTTGCCTGTTCAGAGTATTGATCTAGTTAGATCTCCGAGAAGAGTAGGCAATAGACGTAGTCTTGCCTACTTTCTAAGATCTTGAAAAATAGAAAAAAGATGAGATAATCGAGTCATTGTGAAGCTCAGAGTAGGAATCTGAGGTTTTCGGGATTTCAGGAGGTTGGGCACAGGTCGAGCACAGGTCAGAGTTCTACCCGGATCTCAATCTTTCTTTAAGTTTCCCTTCCTGTAGGTCAGTTATTCAATAGGTCAGTTATTCAATTGAACAACCATAGCCAAATCTGAATAAATCAGATATGACTAAAGCAATTCAATCCATGTTGACAATGTAATAATCAACGTAGTCAACACACCATTTAAAAGATGGTTTGTTGTTCAGAGAAGTTACGTAATCAACACCATCAAACCTCAAGTAATCAGAATTGATCAGAGAATGAAGAACTTTAGCAGCTCTCATTCTTCCGTGTTCATTCAAGACAGCTTTTGTAGCAGTCTTGAAATACTCAGGAATAAGCCTCATTACATGTGTCCTTTCTGAATTAACTGAATGTCCATAGCCACAACTGTCACATTCAGTCATGACTAAAGCAATTCAATCAGTATGTTTCAAGACACAGTATGTTTCAAGACACAGGCAGAACAGAATCGTAATCATGGAACTTGGTTCGCTTGCAGATGAACTTTGCAAGGAACTCAGGAACTCGACACAAGTATCCTGAAGACTTCCTGTAATCAAAGACGTACATCAGTCTCATTGCCTCTGTCCTCTTTCTTTGACTCTCACTCTGTCTATCGTTTGTTAGGACCTCGGTGTTACAGAGTCTTTCAAGATTCTTCATAGAGACTCTGTTCTCTTGCTGTTCTGTTGTGATGTCTAAGCTCCTCTTGTGAATCTAGTTTGTCAAGCATTAGATTGCAAATGCTAATTGAACTGGGTTCATGTTCATTAGGCTGGATTGGTCTAGACCTATTGGTTGAACCAGTTAGAAGTAGGACGTCGGTTGTCTAAACCATTTAGGTCTAGACCATTAGTGTCCTAAATAGATAGACACAAAGGACTGTCCTAATTGAACGTCCATTTAGGATTAGTTATTTTCAAACTAGTGATGGGCGTTGGAAATTAACTAACAGCATGAGATGATCATGTTGTCGGGAAATTCCGGCCAATTAGTTTGGGGTATGGTACCTATCTGAAATAATTCAGGTACATTCGACAATCTAGACTTGACACATGTGATACTCTTAGCCTAGGAGGTCTCAATGACTGAACAAGACACAGAAAACAAAAACCCTGAAAATTCTGAGTCCAAACCAGCAAAACTTCCACTCAGGGTTTTAGACCTGAAGGTCCTGAGTTGGATTGAACAGTACTGGTATAAGAAAGACTCTTTCCCCCCTGTAGGCCTATTAAGAGATAATTGGCCCGATTTTGATCTTAAGGCTGCTCTTAAAAACGAAGTCTTTATGAGATCCCTATACAACAGGGGAATTTCACCGCCTCAACCTGAAGACACAGGCTTGGATGAGGCTCAGATGGCAGCTATCCTCGCTATATCTGACTTTAGGGACAAGCGATCGTTCCAGGCTAAACTGAATAATATGGGGGTTAGTATAACTCAGTGGAATGGTTGGATGCGTGAAACTAAGTTCAGGAGCTTCTTTCAGGAACTATGCGGTACTAACTTTCAGGATGCTCTTGACGTAGTCCAGCGTGGTATCCTGGGAGCAGTAGAGAAAGGCAACGTAGAAGCAAGTAAGTTCTATCTAGAGATTACAGGTAGATATACTCCCCAAACACAAGAACTAGGTAATGTCAAACTAGTCCTATCTAAGATTCTTGAGGTAATTAGAATCCATGTTAAAGATGACGACACTCTTAGGAAGATTGCAACAGACTTTGAAGTGGTTCTTCAAGGAGGAGAACCCACCGTCCCAAAGGAGATTACCATTTAGATGGGATTATGTTAGGTCTAACTGTTGTAATTATCCTGTAGACTGGTTCAAGAGAGGGAATGATATTGAACTTTTACAGCGAGATTATGCTGTACTTAAATGTTTGCAGTGTGGCAAGAGACTTGCTGTATTAGAAAATGAAACTCTTTGGAAAATTGAACAGGGGCTAAAGCTATGACTGAACCAATTATTGAAGGCGACCCTTGGGGTTTAGTTAAACAAGATGCTAAACCTACCACTGCTAGTCCTAGAGAGGTAAACCAGTTTCATAGCAGGTCCGATGTAGATTCTGCTAAAATTGCACAGCATCATACTCTTGGAACTAAGAACACCCAGGCTTCAGCAGGGGATCACGTACATGACGGTAAGTCTTCTAAGAAGATTGGAGCAGGATTAGGTATAGTTATTACAGGATCTAAAGGAGGCAACGCCGCTCTGGCTAGTTTACTGAGTGCTCTAGCACAAGTGATTGAATTTACGGACTCTACGACATGAGCCCGAGAGCAAAGAAATTTGGCCTAGATGATATAAACGATTTCCTTTCTGTAGGCTTAACAAAGATTATAGCCCGTCCCTCCATCCACGGCTATAAGCCTCACGATAAGCAGATTGCGTTCCATTCGGCCCGTGAGAAAGGCAGACTCTATATTGGAGGAAACAGATCTGGAAAGACAGTAGGTGGGATTGTAGAAGATGTATGGAGGATGAAAGGGACGCATCCTTATCAAGATACTCCTCCTGCACCTACTAGAGGTCGCATCTGTACAGTCTCTTATACCGAAGGCATAGAGATGATTATTATTCCAGAGCTGGCTAAATGGCTTCCCCCTAGTGATCTTATTAATGGATCGTGGGAAGACTCTTATAATAAGAACAAGAGAATGCTAACTCTGAATAATGGATCTACTTGTGAGCTAATGTCTTATGACCAGGCTGTAGTTAAGTTTGCTGGTACATCTCGACACTGGATTCATTTTGATGAGGAGCCACCTAAACCAATTTTCGACGAATGCCGAATGAGATTAGTTGATACAGGAGGTAAATGGTATATTACCATGACTCCTGTGGATGGTATGACATGGGTATACGATGACATCTATCTACCCGGTCAAGTACCTGGTGGTGGTTACAGGGTAATTGAGATTGATTCATCAGAGAATCCTTATATCTCCAACGCCGAACTAGAATTAGTTGTAGCTGGTCTCGACGGCAATGAAAAGAAAGCTCGTAAAGAAGGTAAGTTCGTACAGATTGGTGGATTAGTTTACAGTAAGTTTTCTATAGATAATGTTATCCCTTCCCTTTCTGTAGGCCAGCTAGAGAAGATTCGGACCTGGACACACTATGGTAGTCTAGATCATGGGCTGAATAACCCGACAGCGTGGTTGTGGCATGCAGCTGGTCCCAATGGATTTATTATCACGTATGATGAAATCTATAAAAATGAGACATTAATTCATCAATTCGCTAAGGAAATTCATGAAAGAAACGCGCTTGAAGGACGGCAACCTCCTGCAATCTATGTCGGTGATCCAGCTATTGCCCAAAGAAACGCCCAAACAGGAGACTCAGTCAGACTCGCTTATACGCAGGTTGGTATCCCGATTGTTCTGGGTAACAACAACGTCTCGATCAGAGTAGAGAAAATGAATCGCCATCTTGAAAATAGAAGATGGTTGATTACAGAAGACTGTCCTAATCTAATCAGAGAACTTCAGAGAGTTAGATGGAAGGTCTACGCTAACGCTAAAGAACGACACAATAATAATGCTAGAGAAGAGATTCATAAGAAGGACGACCACGCTCCTGATTCAGCAGGTTACTTCTTCTCTCTCATGCCAGACTTACATATTCCTATAACTGAGAAGCCTGAGCAACGCCCGGGGGTAGAGATAGTACAGGAGTTACTCGGGGCGGTACGCCCCTCTGTAGGCCCAAATTACTATGACAGAGCTTTGACGCAAAGTTTAAATAGACCACACACAGAGTGGACTTATATAGATGAGCACATGGGAGGCGAGTGGTGAAGATTTTAATTCTTGTTCTATTTCTTCTTAGTTTAATTTCACTAGGAATTGGTGTGCTGGAAGAGACTAAGAGAAGAATTAGTTTCGTTTCTCTTGGACTTTTCCTGGTTGTTCTTGCTTTTACTATTCAAGCAACTGAAGGGTTACAGTAATGGCATCTAGTGCATTAGATAAAGTACAGTTGATTAGAGGGACGCCGCCGTGTCAGCCGGGGAAATGCTTGATTTGTGGGAACTGTGGAGATAAAGACTCTGAATTTCTGGATACTAGCCTAGAGATTGATTTCTATGGTGTAGTCTATTTCTGCACTACCTGTGTATATGGAGATATTCTCAAGGCTCTAAGTTTGGTTACCCAGGAGAAATACGACGAGGCTCTAGCTCTCTATACAGACGCCTTGGCTCAGGTTGTAGCTCTACGGATGGAGAAAGAAGCACTAAAAGATGCTATTAAATCTATGGTTGGTAGTTTCAGTAATAATGATTCTACTAGTGATTCTAATTCTCAGCAATCTGATGTGGTGGCGCCTGTTGAAGCAACAGAGCCTGTCGCTAACACAAACACCAAACCAACTGGTAGAAAAACTTCAACAGCAAAATCAAGACCTGCTAAACAGGATGATGTCTCAGGATCTACCAGCTTACCAGACGATGACGCACTTAAAGAATCTATCGCAAGATTCAAACTCTAATACACCCTATTATTCTCAGCATGATATGGCTGTAATTAAAAGATTAAAAGAGAATGGTATGGTTGCCGGGCTAGGGGATGAGATATTCTATAACGATGAAGAGATGGCTGGATTCATGCAAGAGTTTGGCCTGGAGCCTCCCAAGGGATAAATATGACTACTGATGCTAGTACAGAGACTGAGGCTCTAGACCTGTCAGCTTCCAGGGCTGCTAGAGAGCAGTACGGTCAGATTGTGGCTTGGACTAAAGAACAGTTCACAGCTATTAAGAACGCTCGTATTCCTACAGAACGCCAGTGGTATCTTAATCTTGCTATGTATGCTGGTAAGCAGAACGTCGTACCACTGAATATGAATAATTCAGGTACAGTTGTTACGACTAGATTCTGGGTCCCACCGGCGCCTTACTGGAGAGTACGTCCGGTAATTAATCGTATCAGACCTACGATTAGAACTGAACTTGCACAGTTAACTAATGCTAAACCAAATGCCACAATTGTACCAGCGTCTGCTGAAGACCGTGATATGTATGCGGCTATGGCGGGGGAACAGATTTGGAATAACTTCTATACAGATAAGAAGTTGAAGAAGTCTTTTAGAACTACTATGTGGTGGACGCTTCTTTGCGGTACTGGATTTATGAAGGCTTACTGGGATCATACTGCTGGAGATGTTAAACCCATAGAAGTTCCTATAGGGCCGGAGGCCCTTCCTGTAGGTCAAATTGGAAGTATGCCCGAGGGCGATGTTAATTTTACACATGTAACGCCATTTCATATTTTTTGTCCGGATTTCTTAGAAGAAGAGATCGAGAATCAGCCTTTCTTAATTCATGCTACTACTAGATCTCCTGAGTATATTAAGATGCATTTTCAGAATGCAGTTGATGGTACCCTTGTAGATCCGACAGGTACCGGTGATGCTAAAGAGATTATGGAAGAGAGTTTCTTAAATCTAATCGGTACGCAAAGTTTAGATAAGCAGAACTCTGTAGTAGTTTTAGAGACTTGGATTAAGCCTGGTGCTATTCCAATGTTTCCTGAAGGTGCTTTCTTGACTATGGTCGGAGACCAGATTGTACAAGGTTTCCAAGGGTGGCCCTATAAACATGGTAAGTTTCCGTTTGCTAAATTTGATCATATCCCAGCAGGTAAGTTCTATTCAACTTCTGTTATTGAAGATCTGATTCCTCTACAGAAGGAGTTTAATAGAACTAGAGGACAGATTATTGAAGCAAAGAACCGTATGGCTAAGCTTCAGATGATGGCACCCCGGGGTGCGGTAGATGCTAGTAAATGGACTACTGAACCAGGTCAATTAGTAGAATATACGCCGGGGTTTGACCCCCCGCAACCGATCCCTGTCCAGTCTCTCCCAGCGTATGTTATTCAAGAGTTAGACAGGATCTTATTAGACTGGGAAGATATCTCTGGTCAGCATGAAGTAACTAAGGGTCAAACACCTCCAGGAGTTACAGCTGCAACAGCTATCTCTTACCTACAGGAAAGAGATGAATCTAAACTTAGTCCTACGTTCGACTCTATGGAGGAAGGAATTGAAAAGATAGCTCAGATGTCTTTGAGTTATGTTAATCAGTTCTGGACTACTGAACGTATGATTAGAGTTACTGGACCAGAAGGTTCATTTGACAGCTTAGCTTTGAAGGGTTCAGATCTAGATAATAATTTAGATATTAGAATTGAAGCAGGATCTGCTCTCCCTGTAAGCAAGGCTGCTAAGCAAGCCCTTATTATGGATCTTATGAAGATGGGCTTTATTGAGCCTAATAAGGGCCTTGAAGTAATGGATATGGGAGGAATTAACAAACTATACGAGCAGGTTCAGGTCGACCAGAGACAGGCTCAAAGAGAAAATCTCCGTATGAGTAAGGTAGATATGGGGATGTTAGAACAGTATAATCAGCAAAATGCTCAAATGATGGCAGAAGATCCTGCTGCTTTTGATGGTGCTATGCCACCTTTGATTGTTCCTGTTAATACTTGGGATAATCATCAGTTGCACGTACAGCACCATAATAACTATCGTAAGAGTCAAGCATTTGAAGTTTTGTCTCCAGAAGTTAAAGCACTCTTTGAAGCACATGTAACTGCTCATATTATGGCTCTTGGTATTGAATCCGAAACTATGGAGCCTCGTACAGCTGCCGGTCTTCCCCCTGATCCTATGATGGAGGAGTCAGGAGAAGAGTCTGAGCAGGGACAACCCGGTCCTGAGCCTATGCCGGAGGGTATGTAATGGCTACTCATCAAATCGGATCTAATATTGAATTAGGTTTTGTTGATAAGCGTAGGTCTTCCCTGACTGCTGATACTAATACTCATGTCAGTAGGGGAGTGGCTCTTTTTACCGCTAACGCTACAGGTACAACTACAACTATTGTAGGTGCTAACGCCGCTCCCGGTACTGATGATACTAACGTAATTAGACGTGGTGAGAAATTTAGGCTTTTTACATCAGCGGGAGTATTAAAGCAGGAGACAGTATTTACTGCGACAGCTATTGCTGTAGCTGGTTCTACTACTGTGACTTTCTCTCCGGCTGCTGCTACTGCCCCTGTCTCTGGTGATGTAGCTAGACAGGTTGGCGTATCTGATTTTGCTTCTCAGGCTACTATGGATACTAGACTATTGGCTTTAGGTTATTCTCAGGCTAATATTGATAAAATGACTGAAAATGATAAGATCTACGCTATTAGAACTGCGGATGATCCTGGAAGTATGTAATGGCAACATTTACACCTAATTACAACCTTCGTAAACCTGCTGATACTGATTTTGTTGATGAAGATACAGATTTAAATGATAACTGGGATATTGTAGATACTCAGTTAAAAACTAATGCGGATGCTATTCCGACTGTTCTGAGGAAAATCAAGACTGCTAACACAGACAAAACTGCTGATGTTGCCTTGGCAGCAGATCCACATCTATTTGTTCCTGTAGCTGCGAATAGTATCTATTTACTATTTGGGTGGTTTGTTTATTCTGGTGCAGCTGCCCCTGCTGGTGGTATTCAGTTTGACTGGACCGGACCAGCTGGCTTCTCCATGCGTTGGTCTAGTAATGGTGTTAATGGACATGGTGGCGTTGGTGCGCTAACAGATAATGATGTTGTAGTTATAACTGCTTCAGATATTAGAAATCACGGCACTAATCTCGGCACTAAAATGTCTATGCATCCTATGGGTGTAGTAAGAACTGTAGGTACAGCAGGAACTCTTGCACTGAGATGGGCACAGGCCACATCTAACGCGACAGCTACATCGCTTGAAATTGATTCTTTTATTCGAGTCGAGAAATACTCCTAGACTAGAAAAACAGGAGGGGAGATGCCTTTTAGGTCTCAAGAGGAACTTTCTAGTATGATGAAAAAAGATCCTACTCTTGCCAGAAAAAAGATTGCGGAGGCTAGAAAAAATAATCTCCCTGTAGTAAGTTCTAGTAATCCTGGTTATAGTGATCCTAGAAGTAGAGCAATTAAAAAGCGTCTTGGTAGTATGAGTGATCCTGATGCAGGTTCTAGTGAAGGTACAAAAGAACAGAAATCAGCATCGGGAACTACGTACAGACCTATTGGTCCTAGGTCCAGACGACTTTCGGATGCTGCTAAAGCTAGATTAGCTAAGGTGAATAAGCAGTCAGGTAAATTAGAGGGTAAGATTGTTACGCCCTCACGTAAGGATGAATTAGTTCAAGCCCGCAAGAAGGTTGGTTATTAATGGAAGAAAATCTTTTAGAAGGAAGACATCCTGGGACTGTTCATCTTTTTAGTCAGTTTAGAGCAGACCATCTACCAAAGCATCTACAGGAAGTCTCCCATCCTTGCGGTGCACTAGCTTTTGCTATGATTAAAGCTTTACCTGACGGACCAGAACTTACTGTAGGGTTAAGAAAGCTTTTAGAGGCTAAAGATTGTTTTGTTAGGCATGCTGTAAATGTAGAATCTAGCCAGGGCCTTCATGAAGGTACAGCGGAATAGGATATAAAATGAGAAAAATTAAACTTCCCCCAAAGACTGTTCTAGGCTTTAAGAAGAATGGTCAACCTATCTACAACATCGCTGGTGGTAGTGATCCCATTGACGGTGGTGGTTATGATGGGGGAGACGGTGGACAACAGGGAACGGGCGGAGACTCACCAGGAATTAATCCTTCCTGGAATGAGTATCTAGCTAATGTTCCCCAGGAGCACCATCAGTATGTAGTTCCGGCTTTTAAAGCTTGGGATGAAAGTGTAACTAAAAGGTTCGAAACGGTACACCAAGAGTATGAACCATGGAAGCCTTTAAAAGAGGCTGGTGTAGATGCTGATACTGCTTCCTTTGCTGTACGTTTGCTGAATCAGATTAATGACAATCCTCAGCAAGTCTGGGAAGCTATCGGACAATACTACAACTTAAATGGTTCACCTACAGGGCAGGGCCAAGAACCTCAAGAAGGACAGTTAGAACCAGATCCGTACGATAATAGATTCTCTGAACTAGAACGACAGAATCAAATTATGGCTGCTCATTTAGTTAAGCAGCAGGAAGCTCAGTTAAATGCTCAGGCAGAAGCTGAACTCGATTCTGAGTTGACTAGTATGAGACAAAAGTACAAGGCTCAAGGAGATTTTGACGAGAACTTTGTACTCACTCATATTGCATCTGGTATGGATACAGAAGCTGCTGTAAAGAGATTCTATGAGTTCAGAGATCAACAGCTTCAAAGATATGGTCAGAAGCCGTTAATTATGGGTCCTGGTGGTGGAGTTCCTTCGTTTAATAATACTGATGTTCGTAAAATGAGTGACGGAGAGACCAGAAATCTAGTTGCTCAGATGTTAAACCAAGCGAATCTTCAGAACAAACAGTGAGGTTTAGATGGCTACTACTACCCTGGCGACAGTTGATGCTGTTCTTAAGGAAATTTACGAGAAGAGACTTAGGGATCAGCTTCAGTCTGATACTATTGCTCTGAAGAGAATTGAATCTTCTTCTGAGGGTGTTACATCAGAAGTTGGCGGTAAGTACGTCACGTTCCCAATTAGAACGCGACGTAATCATGGTATTGGTGCGCGTGCAGAGAATACTGTCCTGCCGGTTGCACAGAGCCAGAAGTATGCTGCTGCAAGAATCAGTCTTGCCTATCTCTATGGTGCAGTAGAGATTACTGGTCAGACTATGGAACTTGCACAGAATAATACTCAGGCATTTACTTCTGTTCTTGATGCAGAGATGTCTGGTCTTAGACAGACCCTTGCCAAGGATATGAACCGACAGACGTATGGTACTAGTGCCGGTATTCTCGCTACTGCTACTGGTGCAGGCTCCACTACTACGTTTGTTACTACAGATGCAGATGCTCAGTATCTAGAAGTTGGTATGATTCTGGATATCTGGGACACGTCTGCTGGTGCTTTAATGACCGGTGGTCCGTTTGAGATTACTACGTTAGTTAGTGCTGGTGGCAACACTACTGTTACTTATACTGGTGCTTCTGGTGCTGCTACTGCCTCAGGCGATACTCTCCATAGAGTGGGTTCTAGAAACCTTGAGACTATTGGTCTCAGATCTATTGTGAGTGATACGGGTACTCTGTATAACATTGACCCTACAGTAGAGCCTGTTTGGAAGTCTGTTAATAACAGTAACAGTGGTACTCTTCGAGCCTTGTCCGAGGGCTTGATGATTAAGACTGCTGATGATGTTCGTAAGAATGGTGGTAAAACCACCGTCATTCTTACTACCATGGGTGTTCGTAGAGCTTATTTCCAGTTGCTTGTTCAGCAGCGTAGATACACGAATACTAAAGAGTTTGCTGGTGGTTTCTCTGGTCTTGCATTTACTACAGACTGGGGAGAGATTCCAGTTGTTTCTGACTGGGATTGTCAGGCTAACCGTCTCTACTTCCTTAATGAAGACGAACTTAAGGTTTATCGTGAGGGTGAGTGGGCCTTCATGAATAGAGATGGTTCTAACTGGCAACGCAAGATTACTTCTGCGGGTAACTTCGACGCCTATCAAGCAATGATGTATTCATACAGGCAGCTTGGTACCCACCGTCGTAACTCTCACGCCCTTCTTGGCGATATTACGGAGGCCTAATACCATGGGTAGTCCAGGTGGATATTCAGTTAATCCGGGAATGTATCGTGTTCCCGATCTTTTGACCGAGGAACAATTTATTAGATACATGAAGAGTACCTATGGTAGAGACATCGAATTTACAGATGGACTTAGTTTTAATCCATCTAGAGCATTAGGCCGTTCCCTTCCTGTAGGCCCAGTAGACGAAACTGATGACGAACAATTAGCTCCTTCTTCAATTAGAGATGTCCATCTTCGTAAGTTAAATGAGATGGATTTTGGGCAAGAACCAGTAGTCGAGGAAGATAAAGAAGACTCAGAAGAAAAAGAGGAGACACAGAAGGATGCTCCTTCCCTTCCTGTAGGTAAGAGCACCAGTTCTAGTAAGAAGTAGGTTCAAATGCCAGGGTTGAGAATTCATCATCCTACAGCCACCAATTGTACTCTATTAGTATCTCATCCTGGTGAAATTAAATCCTTTTTACGTAACAAGAACAAGGGTCGGCTACCTAAAGATTATCACATTAGATTAGACAATGATGGTAACTGTATTGTCTCTGAGACTGTCTGGTTGAGGTTGAAAGAGGCTGGTGCTAATTTTATTATTCTTAATGAGGTAGCCGACCCTCCCGCGCAATTAGTTGGTATGAACGATTCTTCTGTATATACGCCTGCTATGAAGCGTGAAATTAATGAAGCTTTAGTGGATATAGCTCCTCCTGGCGTAAAGTCTTATGTATCGGAGTATAATGGCTAATTCACTCTTTGCGGCATATAAAGGTGTTCAATTAGGAGATGCTGCAATCTCTGGATTCTCTGTAGTTAACTGGGAGTCAGACGATTGTCGAGTTATCTTAATTGATACAGCGGATGACGACCCGGTAGTTAATACAGATCAGGATTTAGCTGATATTGCAGGAGCAGCTAGGGTTGCTACCTCTGGTGCCTTAGGGTCTAAGACTGCTATTTTATCGGGTAATACTCTGACTATGAGTGCTAGCAATGTTACATTGACTGGTGTTACAGGCGATCAATCAGAAGAATTATTAATCTACAGACATACAGGTACTGAAGCTACATCTCTGTTGATAGTCAGTTTTGATACCTTTACCTCTGGTATGCCTATTACACCTAATGGTGGAGATATTTCTATTCAGTGGAATGCAAGTGGTATTTTTAGCTGGTGAAGATTATAGCGAGGAGAAGGAATGACTGGACCTGTTAGACCTCCGTCTGATGTTAGACTACAGTGTACAGATCATCCAGAAGAAGAATTTAATAATAACTGGACTGAACCTTGGAATCATCAATTAGATGAACATGCTGGGATTAGTCCAAATTGGCTTCTGCTTGGTACTGTACCTGAGTAGATAGGTATTTAGATGGCGGTTGCATTTGTAGCGTCTTCTCAAACAGGAACAAGCGATGCACTTGTAACCACATTGAATGTACCTGTTCCTGCTGGAGCAGCTTCCGGACATATTGCTGTAGTAGCTATAGAGCAGTGGGAGGTAGCTAATCCAGCTGTAACACCACCAGCAGGATTTACAGCTTTAACTACTGTTATTTCGGGAAGTCAAAAGCTTAAAGTATTTTGGAAGAGATTGACAGGAGCTGATTCAGGAAACTATTCCTTTGCTTGGTCAGGGTCACAGTGGTCTATGGGACACTGTATCTTATTCTCCGGGGGACTAAGTTCTGGAGATCCTGTTGAGGCTACTAATACGGCAACAACAGCTAGCGGGACATCTATTCCTTCAACGACAGTTTCTACAACAACAGAGCCATTTCTATCTCACTTTGTGGCTAACGAAAATGCCGCTACAGCAACACCCCCAACTAGTTATACAGAAACTAGAGATGGGGACTATATACACTCTAACTATAGAATTCCTGCCGCTTCAGGTTCACATACAGCGTCGGGAGGAACGACTAGCGCCTCTACCTTAATGCTTGTTCATTTGGTTGCATTTAAACCAGATGCAGGTGGTGGAGGTAGTCAAACTATAGTAGCAGATTTACTGGCTACAAGTACGTCTATATTTTCTCCTGTAGTTGTTCAAATAGTTCAACCTCCTGTACTAAGCACTCCAAGTATTGTATTTAGTCCTACTGTAAGTCCTGGTACTGCAACTGTTCAAGTACCTTTGCTTACGGCTCCGGCGAGTGTGTTTAATCCATTAGTAGATATGGGTAGTATTAGGCCTCCTTTACTAACTACTACATCTACAATTTTTGATCCGACAGTTGTTAGGTTACTTCAAGTTATTTCAGTATTGCTCTTGGCTGCTCCATCCACTATTATGAGTCCAACTATAGTCGGAGGGGAGGCAGGAGACGTGGCAGGTTCAATTTCAGATATTGCTAGAGTTAATATGTTAGTAGATCGTGGGTTAACAGAACCACAAAGATTGTCTAATATAGATCTAATGAGTCTAGTGTTAGCAGATGGTGCTCAAACTTTAGTAATTAAGACTGAAGCTACCGCTGCTGTCCACCTGTGGCGGTATCTCAGAACAGTGAGGGATTCATGAGTAATATATTTATTCCTAATACTAATGATGTTAACAGTTGGGTCTCTAGTAAATTTGAGCTGTTGGCAGAGATTGTTCAGGATTATGACAGATGGCTGGAATTAAGATGGATTCCTCCTGAGAACAGAACTAGAGATGATAAGAAGCCTTATGTGGTAGTAGATACTAGAACTAATTATCCTGTTATCTATGCTAGTGAGCTGGATGTACCAGAACAGATTCTAGCTCAGATTATTGGTGGTGACAATAAGAATGGTACTGTTCTCTCTAAGCTAGAAGCTTTCGAAGCTGCACAAAAACTGTTTCAGATGAGAGAATTCTTAGATAAAATGGAACAGGCAGCAGATGAGGCTAAGTTTATGATTGACTCACCACTAAATACGGTTAGATTTAACGGTAAGAAGTTTGATGACCAGCGACGCCCTGTAGGTCCGGCAATAGATAGGAAACATCTATGAATGTCGGAGAGATTCAAACATATGTAAAGAGACAGTTTGGTGATGAGTCAGGTGTTCAAGTAACCGATGCTGATATTATCAGATGGATTAACTCGGCTCAGAAACAAATTGTTCTACAGAATGAATCCCTATTAGATAAGTCAGCCACGACAGATACAGTAATTGGTCAGCAGTCATATGACCTCCCTGTAGATCTGTTAAAACTGAACGGTATCAAATATAGAAGTTCTACTACTTCAGCTTATTACAGGATTATGGGGTATTCTCTGGCTGATTTTAATGAAAAAGTAGACGGTTGGGATGGATCTACAGAACCAGGAGATCCGTTCTGTTATACTATTAGTGAAGATAAAATTAAAGTCTTTCCTATTCCGAATACGGCTATTACAGCCGGACTTAAGATTTACTATAACCGTAAGCCTGTAGCTGTTACTACAGCGGCTGACACTCCCGAATTACCTGAGCTATATCATGACACAATTGTAAAGTTCTGTCTTAAAGAAGCGTATGAAATTGATGAAGATTGGGATGCAGTAGGTAGTAAAGCTTCAGAGTTCGATAGGGAAGTAAATCTTCTTAGAGGAAAGGATGACTGGAAAGTACAAGAGACTTATCCCGTAATTACAGTACTACCTGAGGATTCTTGGTAATGGCTGGCGGACAACCACTAAGAATGGGGCCTTTTACGGGGGGTCTCAATACTGCTAGTGATCCTACTGCTATTGCGGATGTAGAACTAGCAGAACTTACTAATTTTGAGTCTGATATTGATGGTTCGCTGTTGTCCAGAGTTCCTGCTCAAGAGCAGCAAGGGCATCTAGATTGGGCAGAACGTATTGTTTGTATTGGTACAGGTATTTTCAATGATGTTCATTACCTGATCGGCTCAAATATTAGTGGTGTTTATTACTATTTGAGTGGTACATGGACTTTAATCACTAATACTTTCCAAGCTTCTGTGGCGATACAGTACGCCAATAAAGTATACTTAGTACCTAAGCCTGGATCAGGTAATGGTGGTAAGTGGGACCCTTCTGGTGGTTTTACTGCGGTAGCTGCTATCCCAAAGGGTCAGGCTGCGGTTGTCTATAAAGAACGCTTATTTGTTTGTCCTGGTATTGACTCTACTACTAATACTAGTAGACTAATTTTCTCCAATGCTAATAACTTTGATACTTGGACAGGTACAGATTTTATTGATATCGGGCAAGGGGATGGTACAAAGTTAATTGATCTCACTGTTTTTCAGGATAACTTGTTACTATTTAAGGACCAATCTACTTATCTCCTGAGCTATGATATCAGACCTGCTGATGCAACCCTAAGGCAGATCTCCAATACTATTGGTGTTACCAAACAACACTGTCTTGTAAATTATGAGAATCAGGTTTATGTATTTCATGGTGGGTGGGTCTATGAAATTATTAATCTTGATTTTAATAGATTAAATACTAAGGTTCCGTTTATCCGAGATGAAACAGTACCTTCTGCCTTCTCTTCTGAGAATATATTTATCTCTATTATTGAAGATAAGCTTTTCTGTAGATACTATCGTAAAGTATATGTGTACGGATTAAGAACGAGAACATGGTCAGAGTGGGAATCTAACTCTGAAAATATTCAATTCTTTGGTCCTGTTACTACTATCAGGCCGTCTACAGGTAATGAATACTATGCAGGATCGTGTATCACAGATAAACGAAGTGTCATCAAACTGATTAGAATTCATACATCTACAGATACAGAACATGCATATAATACTGTAGTTACATCTAGTGATGATTTTAATGAGACTGTAGTAGATGGATGGGGAAATACAGACCAAGGTATAGCATGGACTAATAGTGGGGGAGCAGCAGGAGATTACGATAAAACAGGGACAGAAGGAACACATACGCATACATCTAGAAACGTATTTCGTGGTTCTTTCTTGACTCTAGGTTTAACTGATGTAGATGAAAAAGTTTTTGTTAAAATTCCTGTTTTACCTACAGGGGCTAACTTCATATTTGACTTAGTAGCTAGACGTGATGGTGGTACAGATACTATGTATCTGGCTAGAATTACCTTTCAAGTAGCAGGAACTATCAGTATAGCTATTCTTAAGCGTATTGCAGGAGTACAGACTCTTTTGGGTTTTGTTGATACGGGTATTACGACCGCTATCAATACTTACTACGGTTTTAGGTTTAACATACAAGGGACACAACTTAAAACAAGAACTTGGTTAGCTTCTGGTTCTGAACCTATTACTTGGAACCAAGCCTATACAGATACAAGTATTACAGTCTCTGGGGATATTGGACTTCGATCTATCCTAGAAACTGCTACTACAAATGTTCTGCCTGTTGCTTTTACTATGGATAACTGGCAGGCTATTAGTCTTGCAAGTACTGAGTATGATATTGAGTGCTCTATAAAGACTAAGAATTTCGATATGGCAGTTTCTCACCAATTTAAGAGATTGTGGTGGTGGGGTGCTGATTTATCTACACCTAATGATATTGTTGGTATGGCTACACCTGTAATTCTATCTTTCGGTGTTACATGGAGTCAATTACATGCATTTACATGGGGACAGTTGCATAGTAATACATGGGGCCAGCCGCTCTCTGAGCCCTTGACTGTGACTACTACAATTACAGGACAAGGTGGTTTGTCTAGACGTTTTGCTAAATTTATGAAATCTCTTAGATACAGACAGATTAATTTTAAGATTATACTAGTAACGAATGGTTCAACATCAGATGGTCCAGCGAGAATATTTACAGTAACAGCTGTAACAGAAACTAAGGCTGTGGTTCCTAAGGCGGTGAATTAATGGCTGCATATTCACCTAGATCTTCTAGTGGGATTAATCCGTATGCAGTAGGAAATAAGATTTATGGGGGAGGTAGATCTTTCCCTAATATGGGCCCAGTAGACAAATTAGGGTATAGGGAAAGAGATGCTAAATCTAAGGCTAGAAGGAATGCAGTTCTTAGAAGACTAAAGGCAACTTCTAGTGCTAAGTATGCATCTCCAGATGCTATGAGGAAGGTGTAATATGGCTAATTTGCCTGGAGCCGCTGGTGGTGGAGGTAGTAGTACTAAAAGAAAAAGTGCTAGTGGTCAAACTTATTCAAATAGACAGCCTTACGTAGATCGTAATCCTCCTAGATCAGCAGCTGCAACTAGAAAATTAAGTAAATCTTCAGCTACAGCTGCACCAAGATACAAGAGTTCTTCTGTTAAAGCTACCTCGACAGGACAATATGGTGCGGTTCCGTCAGTTCCCCAGGAGGCTCCTGGTAATATTAATGATATTAATGCTTACTTGGGTGGTGATAGTGCGTATCAAGATGGGCTAAGGCAACTTGCTAAGGCACTAAGCGATTTTGGTGCGGATGTAGGTAGACGTAGAGGAGATTTAGAGAGTGAATTCGGTACTTCTAAGAGAGCACTAGGAGACCAGAGAACTCTAGACTTAAAGGGTCTGGAAGAAGATTTTGCCGCTAGAGGTATAGGTAGATCAGGACTGTATGCTGGTGCTGTTGGAGACTACGAAAAAGAATACGGGGAAAGAGTTTCTGACTTAGATAGAAGACAGCAACAGGCTTTGCAGCAACTACTGCAAGAAGAATCTCAATATGGTCAACAGAATGAATTAGAGAAGCAAGCACTGAGAGAAGCTGCTATTAAACGTAGAGCTGAGACATACGGAGTCTAACATGCCATTCTGGGATTTTGATGAGGACCCTTTCGAATGGTTAAAAGGTAGGGTTACAAAGAGAAGAATTCCAGGAGAACCTACAGTACCTGGTAGAGAACCAAAGAGTAAAAACAAGAATCCGTGGGATATTTTATCTAGAACTACGGATACTTCTTTTAACTCTTCTGGTACTCATATGAAAGGTAAACTAGGAAATCCTAGTGGTCTTAGTTTTCTTAATCGTGCGAGAAAACGTGCCCTACAGGAAGGGATTGCTAGAGATCTAGAAATTCTTAATGCTCCCCCTTCTATTGAAGATATTCTAGGAGAACTTAGTTCTTTACAAGATCCCAGTAGATATATGCAGGACCAAGGATCTCTTGCTCAACAAGCCATGGAGATGGCTTCTGCTCAATATGACCCTCTTATTGCTCAATTAGAGGGTCAGATGAGTTCTGCTACAGGTAGAGCTAATAGAGGAAAAGAAGAAGTGGGCAAGATGTTTAATGCTCTTTCTTCTAACCTACAGGGGGAAGTCCCTGGTATCCAACAGATGTATGCTGAAGATAAATCTGAGTCTCAAGCACTTTTCGATCAACTACAACAGCAGACTCAACAGCAGTACAATCAAACTCAGGCTGACCAACAGAATATGATGAATCAGCTTAATATCCAAGCTGCTGCTCCAGAGGCTTTAGCAGGGCAGCAGAGAGATAGAGATTACTTTACACAGTTAGCTGCTAGAGATGCAGCGGTTGAACAGACTGCTTTAGGTAAAGAAGAAAGAGGAGCAGTTAATTATACCCAGCAAGGTTCTCAGATTGCCAGGGCAGAAGGTACTCAGAGGCAGGCTGATATTGCTGCTCAGTTGCGTGATTTATTGTCTCAATACGAAGGTCAGATTGGTGCACAGAGAGCAGCTAAGAATAGTACTTATCTAGCTAATTTGAGTCAGCTTCGTGGAGATATGCAGGAGTCTGCACAAACTCAGTCTCAGAGAGATTTTGAGAACTATATCTCTATGGTTAATCTAGGTAGAGGATTAAAGAAGGACGCTGGTGGAGATAAGTTAAGTGCTGTTAAATCCCCAGCTGATGTAGCTAGTAGAGCTTTAGGTATGGGGTTAAATCAGCCTAGTGCTCAAGCTGTTCAAGATGCTTTTATGTCTGCTATTAGTTCAGACCCACAGATTTTGTCGGGTCTCGGGGTTTTTGGACAGTCTGTCCCTAAAGAAGCATTAGCACAGAGGGTTGTGGAGGCTGGTAGAAATGCTGGTCTCAACTCGCAACAATTGAATGCTCTCCAGACTGTTGCATTAGAATACTTTGGGAGGAGATAATGCCACAACCCACCGATCCTACAGAAGTTCTACTTAAGTATTTCAGAGGACCTTTGCAGCGTCCAGGAGCTAGTTCTGTTGATGTTGCAAAGTTTATCCTTCTGAATGCCGATACTAGTAGGGCTAAGGCTGGTGGGTTAGATAACGGTGGCAATGAACCGTCTTTGATGGGTCGTATCTTTGATATTCTTTCTAGACCTAATTATGCTGTAGCAGAAGCAGTAAGAAACCCGTTAGATAAGACTGCCTTCTTAGAAGGATTATCAGGTAAAAAGAAGACTACCTTCTCTGATGTACTGCAAGATTATGGTGTTGAAGATCCTAGAATTAGAGCTTCTGTAGGATTAGCTCTAGACATAGGACTAGATCCTACTACCTACATACCTGGTGGGATAATTGCCAAGGGAGCTACCAAAGCTGGAAAAGCTATTGGTATAGGTGGGAGAGTTAAGACTCTTGGTGGCAATACTAATCTTGCTCAAAAACTTCTTAATAAAGGCGAACCTGCTTTTCCAGAAAGTTTTGGTTTACCTAAAGCTGAAGCCACTATTCCTGATGTTCTCCGACGCCCTCAGGAAGGTGTTGATTTTAGTTTTGGTAGAAATGCTTTACCTCCGCCGTCTCCTCCTGTAGGCCAGATAAACCTTAATAAACTTCCCGGTCAATTAGAGATGCCTTTAGAGGGCGTACCTAAAAATCTTCCACGGATTAAGATTGCTGACTATGACTTGAACCCCCCTGTAGGTCAGATGGGGGATGTGCCTGTTAAAGGTCAAGGTGTATTTAGGTTTCCAGATTTTAATGTAAACAAAATTAGAGAAGCTTCTAAGGATTCAGCAGAAGATATCGTACAAAAAGTTGCTGATGGAGAGTCTGAAGCTGCTCTAAGGGTTATGCCTAGACCTGATGATGTAAAGGTAGGGACTAGGGAACAAAAAGCTGCGGAAGAAGTTCTTAAGAATTGGGATAATTCCAGGGCTACTGCACAGATTAATAAGCAGTATCCTGATACTCTAAATGCTAAGCAGCAGGTTAAGTTATTCTATCAGTCTTTAGATAAAGCCAAGAGAAGATTTAAGAACCCTAACTCGTCTAAGATTAAGAATGCTGTCTTATCTGACGCATACAATATCTATAGGACGGTAGAGAGGGGCCTGGAAGCCAAGGGCCTCGTTCCTCGCCTAGGTACGGGTGAGAATGTACGTCTCTCAGAGGTCATCCAACAGGCAGGTGGAGCTAAGAACGCTCAACAAGTTCTAAATGAATTTGCTACAGAGATTCAAGAAGGTAGCTCTACCTGGCAAGCTGTGCAGGCTCTTAGAGCTAGTGGAGCTATTAAAGAATCTAGTACCGTCAAGAATATTGTTGAGAAAATTGCAGAATCTCATGCAACTACTAAATCTAGCGGTGTTGTATCAGATGGTTTTATGGAGCAGTTTAATCGAATCCTCAAGAAAATGGGGAAAGCTTCTGCTCAGGCTCAAGGTGTAAGTCCTGCTGGAATTAATGCTACAGGTCAAATTATTAATCAAGTTATGCGTCTAGGGCAGACTCCTGCTCAACTAGCTATTAACCAGAATAGACATGCGATTAACCAGATTGTCGCACGTGGTGTAGCTAATCCAGCAGTAAATCATGCTGTTACTAATGCCCTGCAACAGAATTTAGGTAAACTTCCAGCATGGGCTGTTACAGATAATAAAGCTGTTGATTTTCTTATGGGCCGTGTAGCTACGTGGTGGGGGCAGAGTGACTTAAGACCAATGTCTCTTAACTCTATTGGCGCTAGTATGGCTACTGCTAGTGCTCGTGGACATGCACTAGATAATTTATTTAAGCCTTTCAATCAGTCGCAAAGATTTGAAGCTTTAAGACTTGCTCAGGGTATGGGTACTGCCAGTACTCCAGAAACCCAACAGTTAGCTCTACAGGTTACCAAGATGATGGATAATCTTGTCGGTCAAGTAACCGGACAAAGCGTGGTACTCCGCTCTGGTGTACATATGGATATGCTTAATAAATGGATTGACAAATATAATGTAGGATTTAAGTTTACGAATGGCAAGGTTACTAACTCTTTAGGGCAGCAAATAGATTACTCTAATGGTGTGGACTGGCTACAGTCTTGGAAATCAGCAGACATTAAAGATGACCCTAAGATTTTCTTATTCAAGCTGCAACAAGCTATGGAACAAGCTACTAGAGAGAAGGCTCTATTTGATGAGATAGGGGAGAGGTTCGGACAAAGAGTAGCTGGTGGTGTATACAAACATACTATTACTGGATACCCGTACATTCAAGGTTACTATTTTACAGAAGATATTGCTAAGCAAATTCCACGAGTTATTAAGGACTGGTCCACGCCTACAGGGCAGTTTAATAGTCCTGTACTGAAGCTATATGACCGTGTTCTTTCTATGTGGAAAACTGGTGTGACTATCTATAGACCAGCACACCATATTAGAAATATGATTGGTGATGTCTATCTGGGTTGGATGGACGGTGTTAACTCTGTTAAGCCCTACAGGCTGGCAGCTAGAGTTCAGAAATCTATGCGTGGTGCTTATGATACTCTAGAAGACGTTGACGATTTAGTACGCTTGGGGGTTATGCAGAAAGGCTATGGTACCCCTAATTCTAATGAAGTTCTGTTTAGAAATAGGAGTGGTGTAGAGTTTACTGCGGAACAAATTGGAGCAGTAGCACACCAAAAAGGTTTGCTTGAACACGCTAGAACTCTAGAAGATATTATTGATTTAGGTGAACAGTCTAAGTTTAAGCCTTTTGGCGGTAAAGTACAACACGCTGCTAGAAGTGCATCTGAATTACAGAATCACAATGCTAGATTAGCTCATTTTATTGATAAAATTATGAAGAGTAAGGGCAGTAATCTAGAAGAAATTTTTGAGGCTGCATCTCGTAGGGCTAGAAAGTGGCATCCTTCAGGTCTTGACTTAACTCAATTTGAGAGAAATGTTCTCAGAAGAATTATTCCTTTCTATTCCTGGATGAGAAAGAGTTTGCCACTACTCTTAGAGGGTATGGTGATGAATCCAGGAAAAACAGTTATTCCTGCTAAAATTTATGACGCTATTCAAGAAGCTCAAGGAATTGAGACTCCGGGTAGAGCTGATCCATTTCCTGTGGATCAGATGTTTCCCGAATGGATTAGAGCTCAAGGTGTAGGACCAATTGCTCAGGGACCTACAGGATTATTAGGTGGAATCAGCGACCAGGTACCTCCGGGTTATGTAATGGGCGGTGTTGGTCTTAATCCTTTAACTGAACTAGTTACACAGATTGAATCTCCAGGAAGAACACTTACTAGCTCGTTGACACCAGCAGCTAAAGTTCCTATGGAACTAATGACTGGACAAAAACTCTTTACAGGCGAACCTATTTCTGGACCAGATGCTAGACCCGGTGCAATGGAACAATATGTCGGGGAACAGATTCCTATCTATAGTGCGTTCCAAGGTATTGCAGGGGTTACGCCTTTTGGTACAGAAACAAAAAGAGCTAATAGAAGTAATGAAGCTGGTACAGAGGCGTTCTTTAACTGGTTAACTGGTTTAGGTGTTAAAGGTACAGGCCCTTACATCAGGCAGGGTCAGTATGAGAGAATGGCTCCGCTGAAGGCAGAACGTAAGAGTAAAAAGGATGCTTTTATTAAGTACCTTAATGAGCAGCTAGGGAGTTAACATGGCTGTTTTAAGACCAATGATTCTACCTACTGTGGGAATTCCTCAGGCAGTCGTAGCATCCCGACGCCCTCGGAATATGAATCAGAAGGATTTCTACACTCAGAATTTAAGGCAACAGGATCAATCTCTTCCTGTAGGCCTGTATCAACAGCAGCAAAATTCAGTTTCGCAAAATCAAAATAGAAATCCAGAGCAGTTTGAAGCAGAACCTTTAACTGGAGATTATATCCAAGCTCAGTTAGATAGAATTAATCAGAGGGCTGCTCCTCCAGCACTAGAGCCGGGAGCAAGAGTTAGATCTGCCACAGCTGAATTAGTACAACCGTCTAACTTTCAGGTGTACTACCAACAGTTAGATGCTATTAGAAATAAATCGCAGCAA
>JGI10216J12902_100001232_pt1 | contig 46931 bp, 74 predicted proteins | sample KanNatreferecore_FD_12902 | JGI IMG/M metagenome (IMG submission 12902)
AGGTTATCAACGCTACGCCGCATCCAGTGCTTTGCTCCAACGTCAATGTGTTCCCCTGGCTGCTGGACCTTATCAATCTTGGGAAACCAAGGCTTCTTTCGTCCACGAGTAGCGCGCAGGGGTTTGTTGAGCCTGTATATTCCACCCTTGAATTTCCCACCAACACGCACGAGTCCTGTATACGACTGCCTCGCGAGAAGCGCGATCAATCCATACACACGATTCCCCTCTGACCCCGATATACCTTCCGAGTCAGCATCCGCGATTGCCTGTGATATCCGATTCGACTTAGGAACAACGTTCGCCTTGTTGCCACCACGAGCAAAAAGCATAATCACCCGATTGCGCTCAGACGCTCCACCTTCCTCGTTTTCAGCCCAGCCTGAGAACTTATCCGTATGCTTGGATCCGACAATCACATTTTGGCTCTCGATAGATCGTCCGGGACTTGTTTTGAATACCATCGTCTGACTCGCAGGAAAGCTCTTGTTTCGAATCGTCATGGTCTGGCTGAGCGTTTTCACCACTTCAGTCTTCAAAGACGCGCCCAGAGCGTTTAGAGCGTTCGCCGTTACCTTCTGCATCGCGAATGGCGCATTCTTCATGAGCTCACGAAAAGCCTTTAGGTCGTTGGATGTAATTTGGAAGTCCATACCCGAAGTATATCAGAAAAACGAAGGCCGTCCGAGGTTATTATCTGTTATTTCTGAAAATCAGCATAAATAATCAAGATAAGTTGTTAGTAGATAGATAGATAGATAGATAGATAGATACGTTTATTATATATATTTATATATAGATGACTTTATGTATTGATAACTGTGTACTACACTGTGTTTACCATTGTGTCACTCTCTGTGTCTTAGGGTGTCTATATTTCTCCAAAAAGGTGTAAAAAACAATTTATCACAATTGTATATCACTTAACAATTTGCGTTTTTTGATAAATTATAATGGTATTTTAAGGTAGTGCGAAAAATCGACTTGACAGCGGGTGTATGTAGTCCCTATACTGTGTTTACTATGATGATAACGAAAACCTTTCGCGTTGACCACGAGGTCGCCGAGAGAATAGCGAAAGCAGCGGAGGAATACGGATGCGGTCAGGGGAAACTGTTGGAGATGGCCATAAACGCGCTTACCGAACAAAACGAGAACGCCAGCTCCAGCGAATCAAAAACATACGACGCTACGGACGAAATTCAATGATGATTGAACTCGACGCCGCCCATGCCTGCGTTTTCAAAGCCTTGCGAAATGTCTTTGAATATACCTTGGCTGAATTGGCCCGAGCCATACACACGACCGCGCCGACGCTTTTTACGATAGAGTCTGCCATCGAACCCGTTCGGAAAAACAAACAGATGGTCATGGACCTTTGCCAGCAATTTGACATAACGTTTGAGCAGTTTGATATGCTTGCGGCGTATGTCCGAAAGGTTGGTATCATCGAGTTTCACAAACAAACTCGGGGTGGTTTCGTCTCTATTATGCTGGATCGGGCTTTTAAGTCAGGTGTGGTAAAGTGAACTACCACTACCGAAACGAAACCTTCGCGCCGCGCCTATTGCTCTGGCTGTTCGCATTTTTCAATCTGAGTATGGCGGCCGTCGTGATCTACACCGAGTCCGAGCACCAGAGGCTGGATGCGAGCGCCGCTGAAAACAAGCCAGTCCCGCGCGAAATCATCTTGCTCAGTCCGGATACCTGGATTACGATTACCGGTGCCGACCGGGATGCGGTGGTGCGTGTGCACCACGGTGGAATATACGAATAACCCCGCAGTCGCGGAGTAAAACAAACGAAACGGAGGTTTGTATGAAGGAAGGAATGGCGAAGGCCCTCGCTGAAATGATCGTGAGGGCGAGTAGCGACAAATGGCAGGTTCTCACGCTTGCCGAGGTAAAGGAGGTGGGTTTTTTCCCCCTCGAAAACATTCAAGTAGGCGAACGTTTACGGGCAAAGACATCTTTGGCTAATTCGAAAATAGCCCAGCCGGGAGATATTGTAGAAGTTTACTCGGTCGGTCCGTTCCCCTTTGTGGGTGAACACGGTAGCCCCGTGGACCGCGACGACTTTTCCGTCGTATGCCGCATCGATGAAACACTCATTGAATCGACCTGCGACTCGCGATATTGGGAGCGCGTAACCGAATGAGCGCGCTTAACGACAACGTAACCCAGCAAGAGGCGGGTATCATCGCCCAGGCGCTCCAGCAAATACGGACGCAGATCGAGACGCTGGCGCTCATTCACTTCCAAACGAGCGCCGCGCCCATCAACGGTTTGGCCGATAAGTTCCGCGATTTCCACGACGTTGTGGTAGGCGCGGAAAAGAAGCACCAGGAATACATGGTGTCGATTACGCCGATTCCGAATGTGGTCGTCGGCGCGAGTCCCGCCGCAGAATCGAATGTGACGGATTTCCCGGCGCCGAAGTCGACCGAGAATAAACCGCCACAAGAAACGGATCCCACGGAAGAAAGGTAAAACCCAAAAAAGAGAACGCTACACGAGTGGTGTAAGCCCACGCCGGAGACGTAACCGGCTTTTGTCTCCCGGAATGAAAAATGATCATGGTAACCATGATGGTGAGTTCCACCCGCCGGGCGACATTTTTCGGGGCCTTAGCTCAATTGGTTAGAGCGCCTGACAGAGACTATTACAAGGGCAACCCCCGTGAGTCTTGCAATAAGGTTGACGATGGTTCGAGTCCATCAGGCTCCAGAAAGCTCGCGGCATTCGTCCATTCGATGAGCTGTAAAAATAACGGGTGAATGGATGGTTTCCGCCGGTACGTAACTGAGAACGCCGGCAACTGGAGGTAGGTATGGATATTTTCGGAAACGACGACCCGGAATCAAAATGGCCCGAATTTCGAAAGATGAACGCTACAGGCGGTAGCAAGCAGACTCAAACAATCGAAACACCCATGCTCAATAGGGCTATGCGCCAAAAAGAAAACCAGGGATTAAAAACTTGGTTCCATGCCGATTTCCCGAAAGAGGACGGTTTCTCCGAGCAACCAGACTCGCTTTTACGGACAATCGAGCGCTCCCTCAAAGACATCTACGAGTGGGCCTGCGAAAACCAAAAAGACAATCAGGGCCTGCTCTACGACCTGAATACCGCGATTGCCGCCGTCGAGCGCTGTGGCGTGAAAATTAAGGACGGCCGGTCGTGAGAATCACAAAAGACGTAATAGTCAAAGCAATGGATCTCGGTACCGCTCGGTGGAAAGAAGAATCGTGGGATTCAAAAAAGTCCGAAACGGATTATCAGGCCGAGGAAGTCGTTTCTCTTATCGAGCGGATTTCAGCCGAGGAAAAGGTGGTCAATCGTGGGTAGTTCGCCGCGCGGAATTTCCGGTTCCCGAGCCGCCGCAGTACTGGGCCTATCCGAGTTCACCAGCCGATTCGAGGTCTGGCAGCAAATCAAAGAAGAGCGCGAGCCCGGTTTCAACGCCAAGCGCGGCTACATCATGCCAGTATTTGAAGGCAACGCCGCCACGCGCTGGGGCTTGGCCTTTGAGGACGCGGTGGTACAGTTGGCTGAGCAGGTGATGGGTATTTCGATAGGCGCGCGCGAACAAATGTTTTCGCGTGACTACCTAACATGTCACATTGATGGCTGCTATGGCGCAATTGTTGGCAATGAACCATTTCCTAAACTCCACAACGGCAAAACCACAAATCAGCGCACCTTCTGGCAAAAATGGGGCGAGCCCGGAACCGCAAACGTTCCGCAGTCATACCAAATCCAGGGTCAGCACGACATGCTCGTGAGCGGTGCCGAGCAAACGATTTTGTCGGTCTTGGTGTTTCCGGAAATGCCCGACGAGTGGGAGAAACAAGGGTGGGAAGTCAGAATGGATATAAAAACTGAGCCGTTTTTCCTACACAACAAAAACTCAGGAAATTTATCGTCACCCATGGCCTGGGCCGGACCGCTCGCCGAAATGGGCTTTTTCAAGCAATACATCATCCCCGCCGACAAAGAGGCGCAGGGCGTCATGCTCGAGTCCTACCGCAAATTCTGGCGCGACCACATCGACGGCGACGCCGAGCCAAAGCCCGAGACTCCCGAGGACATAGCGCGAGCATTTCCGGCTCCTGTCGGCACCATCGTCGTAACCGATCAGGTCGCCGCCTGGATCGCCGAGCGCAACGCCATAACTGACGAAATCGGCGGCAAAGGACCGTTGAGCAAGCGCAAAGATCAGCTCAAGGTCGATATCCTCGATTGGGCGCGTAAGCAAGACGCGACGATCGATGACGAGTCAAAAGAGAAAACCATATTCATGAGTAGCGACGGCCGTAAAATCGCCTCGTGGAATGGAAAAACGTTTCGATAGGGAGGTGGTATGAAACTCGATACGGGTAAATCAGTAATAGTCATGCTGGACGCGACACTCAAGCAAAAAGCCGAAATGAGTCCGGAGACGGTATCGATTCAGGGTAAAAACATAGACCTTGGATGGCAGGAATCAGAGGTCGTTGTCAAACAAGGCGACGACACATATCGCGGCATTCGCTGTGTAATACTTTACAAGGATCAATAAATGCCTGAAAACTCAATCGCCATATCCGACAAAGAGGTTCGGACAACCCTAATGAACTGGGCACCCGAGGTCCAGTTTTTCATGGATGACCCGAGCCGGTCTTTGCAATTCTTGAAGACCGCGGCATTATGTACGCTCGAGTCCGCCGACCTCCGCGCATGCCTCACAACGCAAGCCGGAAAAATCAGCATGATCCGAGCGCTCCAACGAGCGGCCGCAACCGGGCTGAGCTTGAACCCGCAGGAAGGCAAAGCCGCCCTTGTGCCAATCAATGGCAAGGTCGAGTACTGGCCAATGAAAAACGGCATTATCGATCTTGCGCACGAGTCCGGAAAGGTCGACTACATCGCCGCCGAGACCGTTTTCGCGAAAGACACGTTTGCGCTCAAGAAAACCGCCAAGGGCGACGACTACGAGTTTTCCCCGGCCCTGGCTGGACGCGGAGAGCCTGTCGCATACTTCGCGGTCGTGGCCCTTACGGGTGGCCGCTCCATAGTCAAATACATGGACAAGGCCCAGATCGAGGCCCACAAGCAGAAATACGCGAAGGGCCTAAGCGGCTCGAAATCCGCCTGGAATACCAATTTCAACGGCATGGCCGAGAAAACCGTGCTGAAGGCGCTTTTGAAATCCGTGTACCTCGGATCGAAGGTTCAGAAAGCCATCGACATAGATGACGAGCTTTCACAGGAGTCCGGGCAGCCGGACCAGAAGGGAACGGCACCGACTCAGGTCGCCGAAGCCGTGACCATGAAGCAAGCCGAAATCGTAGAGCATGAACAAGTTGCCGAAGACGCCGAGGCGGAAACCGGATCCTCTGGTGACGGCCAGATGGATATTTTTTAAGGGGTGAATTGTGGATAAGAAAACAGAGTCAGCCGCTATCGACCACGGATCGATTGCGAACCGCGAAGAGATGGACAAGCGTCACAAGGCGCTGAAAGGAAAGCGCGGCTGGCTTCATCAAAATCCTGTCGGCGCCGCTCGCGAAACGCGTCGAAAAAACGAACGAACCAGATTGCGGAAACTACGCGATATCGAGCGCGAGGAGCGGCAGAAGATACGGGCACGCCGCGACAAGAAAATCAAAAAACAACGCGCCCGGGAGCAGAAAGCCCGCATGCGGCTGAAACAGAGAAAACGCGCTTAGGAGGCGCATGTATATGGAAATTGTGTTCGAATTCGAAATCGGCGAGGCGGTAAAAATATCCGCCATCGACAAAGTCGGCGTAGTTACATCGGCTTGTTTCGACGGTAGTAACAAGTACTATGTCGACGGCCTCGGTGACGGCATAAGCGGCTGGTATCCCGAGATAGCCCTCGAAAGCGTGGCCTGATATGGAATTTATCAGAGCACAGGAAGCAGCCGACATCCTCGGTGTATCGATCGACGACGCACGGACGATTTTGCGTTTCTTCAAGGTTGAGACCAAAGACGGGCCGCAGCCGTTGACCGCTGGCGGTAAGCCATTCGGCAAACCCGCAAAGCTGTACAACCCGCAGCACGTGCGGAATATCGCGGGGTATCCGAAGCTGACATGAAATGCCCCGGCTGAGACAGAACTTCCGCCAACGTAGGCGCGCGGAGTAGAACGTCACGGACGCCGGGCATCCAGTAAGCGCGAGGTAAAGTCCTTGTTGACTCGCGGCCTATAGTGGGGTGTGGAAAAAGGCTTGACAGAAGCTCATGAGCGCTTGCGCCTTGGCTGTCCGTCGGGAAGCCGTAGAAAGTTCGACGTAAAGATACAGTACGGACGTATGTCGCCGGTACGGAACCCGGCACCATGCCGCGGTAGCTCAATAGGTAGAGCGTCCGCCCTGTAAGCGGAGGGTTTCGGGTTCGACTCCTGAGCGCGGCTGATTTTTCGGATACTGGAAAAGAGGGATACGTGGCACGAATTGAGGCATCAACGGTAAAACCGCGATTGCGCGACTACCTCATGCGGGCGGGAATCCATGTCACCTCTGACGACTTTATCAGTTGTCAGAATCCGGGGCATGGGTCCGCCGACGAGACACCGAGCGCGCATTTGGTCAACGACGAGTCTATCCACTGTTTTAAGTGCGAAATGACCTACGACGTTTTCGAGATCGACCAATGGCGCAACGGGGCGGCAAAGTTCCCGGACGTGATTCGGCGCGTGGCGGACTTTGTGGGCATGTCGGTGGACGATCCGGCACCGCCGAAGAAACAGAAGGTCGAAAAACCAGCCGAACCGGTGGTACTGGTACCGATGACCACCGAGCAGACGAAAGAGCTTTTTGGAGCCAAAGCGCTGGCTTGGGCGGTCGAAAAATGGGGTGCTATAGCCGGTAAATGGGCGGCGCGAAACGAACAAGGATTGACGGAGGTAGTCGATGTCAGATTTGAAAAAATGGTTTCGAGGAATGAGCATATTCTCGCAGCTCAACGTGAACGTGATGGAATCGGGGTTTCCACCGAAGACGGAGGTAAGAGACATACAACCACCGGAACCGTGGCCAAAACCGTCATCAGCTTCTACTTCGACGGAACCCGAGTCCAGTCAAAAAACACGCCCGTGGTCGTCTTCGGACGAGACGAGCTCGCTCAACATCCAGACTGGCCCGTCTGCTTCCACGAGGGCGCGAAGTGTCGAACGGCAGCTAAGGCGATACCAGGAATTGTGCCGCTTTCGTGGAATAGAGGCGTCGAGTCTGTATCAAAGTTCAACATGGAGCCCGTCTCCGGGCGTAACTGTTACTACTATCCCGACGACGACGAACCGGGTTTTAAGGCCGCTCGGACTCTCGCCCGCCGCATGGCGGAGGCGTCGCCGGGCCAAAAAGTAAAGATATGTCAGCCCGCAGTCAGGGGACCGGGCTTTGACATCGTGGATGCCTTGGCGGTAAAAACGCCCGACGAGATGCGAGAATGGATACTCAACGGGCCAGAGATCACACTTGACGAGCTTGACCGGATGGTTGCCGAGTGGGAATCACGCGATAAAGCGGCACGGGCAGGAAAAAAGAACGTTCCAGAATTGGAGGAACAGAATGTTGACGAAACGGCAAAAAAAGAAACTCGACAAACAGGCCGAGAAAATGGCAAATCAGATACAGGCCGGAGTCTACCTCCTGGTGGCAACACTCGGTCGTCTACACAAAATGACTACCCCTTCCGCCCCCTCGGAGTCGCCGACGACGGATACGCCTACTTCCTCGACTGCGCCGGCCGCATCAAAAAATTCCGACTCGATTCTTTGACGAGCACAAAAATGCTTGACCTTGCTCCGCTGCCATGGTGGTCAACTGAGTTCCCTGGACACCGCGCCCTTGTCGAGTGGCAAGAGGCTACGGACTTTGTAATCCGCATCAGCCAAGCCGAGGAGTTTGACCCGGAGAACCGCCGGGGCCGGGGCGCATGGCGCGAGCGTGATGGCCGTATCTGCTATCACGACGGCCACGAGACAATAGGTCAACCGGACGCACGCCGCCTCTATATACGAAAAAACATATATGACGTCGGTCTCGGGTCGCCGGTCGCGTCTATCGAGGATCGGAAAGCACTCCTGGACGCGGTATCAGCCATGAGCTTTGAGACCAAGGCGGACACTACCAGAGCGCTCGCATGGTCGCTCTTGGCGCCATTCGGCGGTGCGCTCCCGTGGCGTAACGCGATGGTCCTAACTGGGTCGTCGAAATCCGGGAAGTCGACACTACTATCGCGTGTAATCATGCCGCTCGTGGCGACCCCGTATTTTCTATCAGGTGGAACATCCGAGGCCGGGGTCAGGCAAAAGACAGGACTCGACAGCCTACCAGTCATCATCGATGAGGCAAACCTCGAGGGCAAGAAGGGCCAGGAGATCCGCCAGGGCCTCTTTTCACTCATGCAGCAAAGCACGTCCGACGATGCCCCCCAGGTAGCCAAGGGGACACCAAACGGTGAGGGCGCCCTGTCGTACCTGATGCGAAATATGTTTCTGTTCTCGGCCGTGACACCAGACACTGGGAATATCGAGCAGGACAACCGGATCATGCGGGTGAACCTCGTAATAACGAAAAAACCGAGCGAGTGGGAAACGATCAGTGAGCGCATAAACGCCGTTGTTACCGACCGGGTATGTGCTGGCATTAGGGCTTTCACCTGGCAAAAACTGCCCGAAATCCTTGAGGCGGCAACGGCTATGACACGCTCCATCGTGGCGCTCATTCACGATAGCCGAAAGGGCTACGCCGATGCCCTGCTGTTCGCGGCTTTCTGGCGGGTATTCCTGGACCGGATCCCCGCAACCGATGAGTTTGAGGCGTGGCTCGCTCAGGTGTACAAAGTAAAGCCCTTGGACAGCCAGCGCGACGAAGCCGAGGAAATGCTCGACAAACTACTCGACCAGGTGGCTAAAATCTCCGGAGACCCGAAAACCGAGGTAACGCTCCGGGAGCTGCTCAGGGGAATAAAGTACGGCGAGGTCGAAAAACAGATGTATCCGGAGGACCGAGAGTTAGGCCTATCCGGAAAGGTCGATGTCCGGAAGCTCGAACTATCAGAGCTCGACAACTGGCGCACCACGGCTGTGAACCACGGCCTCATGGTCGACAAAAAGTCCGGTTGTTTGCTCATCAAGGCGAATGCCGCCTACATATCGAAAATTTGGGAAATGAAGGGTCGAACGTACTCGGACCTGCTCCGCCGGAGTCCGAAGTTTTGGAAGGCCGAGACCGCAGCACGCTTGGGCGCAAGTCTGTGGTTGCGTGGCGTGATTTGGGATGATGAGGTACCGTTTTGAGTAATGAGATGAATTTTGGTTTAGAACAGCCGCCGACGAAAACAAAGCGGAAGAATTTCAATCGGAATAATCGAGGCGACCGAAAACCGGGTGATTTTTATGAGACTCCATATTCAATGACTCGGCAGTTACTCAATGTCGAGTGGTTCTCGACTGGCGAGGTAATCCTCGAACCAGCAAGCGGGGCCGGAGCGATCGCAACTGTACTCAATAATTCAGGCTATTCGATCATAGCAACAGATTTTATCTATACTGGCGACGACTTCCTGATTTTCAACGACCGAGTAGCATACATCATAACGAATCCACCATTTTCTTTGGCGTTCGAGTTTGTACAAAAAGCAAAACAGGTTTGTGACGTAAAATTCGCGTTTCTTTTGCCGCTCGATTATCTGCATGGATCCGAACGATTCGAGGACAAAATATTCAATGATCCGGAATTCCCATTGTCTTCGGTGTGGATTTTCGTCAGGAGACCCATGTTAGGGCTACCCCTTCGAGGTGATGGAAAATACGAAACCGGCATGCAAACCTACGCATGGTTCGTCTGGGACAAAAACCATAGGGGTCCGCCACAAATAGGCTGGATCGACAACCGGGAATACGTGCTCAACGCGCGCGACACTTAAAATGCTGCTATTCGATTTGGAGGCAAATATGAGACCAGCGGACATAGACCCACAACGAGAAAAAAACAAGGCCAAACTCATCCGGCTTATCGAGAGCTCGCCAGGCGGCGTTATTTGCGCGGACATAAAGTCCGTCATGGGCGACATGAAACAGACGGCGGTGACAGCCCTCATGAACTCGCTATCCGATGAGCTGTCACTCTGGCAGGAGTCTGACGAGTCGGGCGATATCTGGTACCACCACCCGAAATTCAATGATCTATATCAAGGAGGCCCGGCTATGGCGACCAAGGGCGACAAATACAAACGGGGGCGAAAGTCCCGGTCAACGTCGATCGAGGAAGAGACCTATCGCAAAATACTCAGGTTTTGCGCCGACAAGGATTGCTCGATCATCGATTTTATAACCTCAGCGGCTGAGGAAAAGCTATCGCGGGAGGCTCGTAAGTCATGATTGAATCAGGAATCAGGCGCGTGAGTAAGGCGCACCGGTGCTGGAAGTGCATGGGGCCGATCAATCGCCGGGATAATGCGTACTGCGAAATCGTAAGCGGACATTGGTTTTATTATCACCCGGAGTGTAAAGGTGCTGAAATTAAACGCGAGGCTCGGAAGTGACAGCCGATGAAATCGAAATATTAGAATGTCAAAACGGAATATGGTCTCAAAAACGTTTAACCCTCGATCACGGCTTCGATGGGAAACGATTCACTTTCGCGTTCGACGCACTTCTCGAAGCCGTTTTGACCGCCCTTGCTGGCGAGTTTGTGGAGGACTGACATCATGAAGTGTTTACAAACTGTGATTAAAATAGTATAAACAATTGTGATAATTTACAAAGCAACGAATACCAAGAATGGTAAAGTTTATATTGGCCAGACGATTCAGAGTTTAAACCAAAGAAAAATTGACCACCAGCGAAAGTCAGAACTTTATGGAAGTACCTCTTATTTTCACGCGGCGATCAGAAAATATGGATTCTCATTCTTTTCCTGGGAAATTATTGACAGGGCAGAATCTGAATCGGAACTGAACAAAAAAGAAAAGCTTTGGATATCTGAATTAAAATCGAATCAAAAAACATATGGTTATAATCTTACAACTGGCGGAGATTCGATAAAACTCAATGAGGAATCGAGAAAAAAAATATCAGAATCCGTAACCGGATCCAAAAATCCTAACTTCGGTAAAAAACGGTCAGAAGCGACGAGATTAAAGTCGAGCCTTTCGCAAAAAGGAAGAAAGAAAAAACCAGAATCCGTTGAAAAAATGCGACGGTCGCTCACTGGAAAGAGACAGCCCCCGGAAGTTGTAGATAAACGCCGTCAAAAAATGCTTGGTAGAAAATGGTCTGCGGAATCTATTGAAAAAACAAGACAAGCAAATCTTGGGTCAAAACGGTCGGAGGAATCAAAGAGAAAAATGAGCGCAGCCAGAAAGGGTCGTTTCCTTGGTGAGCATTGCCCGACGTCAAAAATAACCTCAGCGATAGCCCGCGGTATAAAAATAGATCTCAAAAATGGAATGAGACCTTGCGATATCGAGCGTAAATATTCCGTAACAAAATCAATAGTCTATGGAATCAAAAACGGAACGACATGGAGGCATGTTGATGCAACTTAGAGATTATCAGGGTGACCTTGTTCCAGCCGCAAGAGAGGGAATACGAAAACATCGCGCGTTTATGGTTCAGCTCGTAACCGGTGGTGGTAAAACTGAAATTTTCTCCAATATTGTAAATATGGTTATGGAGAGTAATAAAAAAACCGGTAGAAAAAATAGGGTTTGGATAATAGTTCCACGAGATGAGCTACGAAAACAAGCTGGTAAAAAATTAACGAAACATGGCGTTCAGCACGCGTTTATTTCCTCGGGTATGTCTGAATCGCGCGCATTTGATGTGCATGTCGTGTCGAAACAAACACTTGATAGGCGTTGGGACCGGATAAAAAATTGGCCCGATCTTGTAATTATCGATGAGGCTCATCTCAATTTCGACTTCCAGCAAAAACTATTTGATATCATGCCAAAATCAACGAGGGTAATAGGCTTCACGGCAACGCCAGAGCGGACGGACGGAACCGGACTCAAAGAAAATTGGGTAAGAATAGAGCGCGAAGAATTTCTGGAAACGAAATTACCCACTCGGAAACGAGTGATATTGAACGAAGATTCAAATGAACTCGATTTCTCAACTGAGGTATATGAAAAAAATATAGGCGGGATTTACGGCGATATTGTTTATGGTCCATCGATCCCTTGGATGGTCGAGCGCGATTTCCTGGCCAAACTCCGGTATTTCGCACCACCCATCGCGGGACTTGAGACGCTTCACTGGCGCGCCGGCGAGATAGACGAGGTTGAGCTCGACGAGTTCCTTGAGAAGCGAAAAGTCTATGGCGATGTCGTAAAATATTACCAGAAACACGGGCGCCGACCGGATCCACAACCGGGACAGAATCCGAATAAGCCCGCATTGATTTTCTGCCGATCGGTAAAAAGCGCCAAAGAGACCGCGCGGCATTTTAATGACGCCGGTTTTAATTTCATCCCCGTTTGGGGGAATATGCCAAAAAAAGATAGAGAAAACGCATTACTTGCCTTGGAGCAGGAAAAAATTGACGGGGTCTGTAACTGCGATTTGGTGATTTATGGTGTCGATATTCCTAATTTGGAGTACGGGGCAAGCCTACGACCAACACAATCTCGAAATATCTATTTTCAGAAAGTTGGAAGATTGTTGCGGACTTTTCCCGGAAAAATCGACGCCGTATTTTTCGACCATGTTAACCTCGTAAAATACCACCAGTTACCAGAGTATCCCGGCATCCCGCTCTTTTTCCTCGACGACGTGCAATGGAATTTCGAGGGTCGCCCGCGCCAGAAAAAAAAGAAAACACCCGAGGAATTTTTCGTTCCGAGCTGTCCGTTTAACGATTACATGATCTGCATGAATCCCGCATGCCGCAAAGGCTGCCAGAAAAACGAATCAGGCGAGCTAAGCGAAGGGCGCGAAGAACTCGAGGTCATTGCGGACGCCAAACTCAAAGAAATCAAGGCCCCGGTGAAGTTTAACAACTTGGCACCCGAGGAACGCCGCGAGGTCCAGGACGGCATAGGCCGCGCTACCGATTTGGCTGTCGCTGGTTTGAAGGCCGGGAGAATCGAGCCGGGGCCGATTGGGGATTTGTTGCGAATTGCTCGGGAGCTGGGACGGAATCCAATGTGGGTATATCACCGGCTCGCGGAAGAAATGAAGGTCATGACCGTCCAGGTTCCGTTAATCTATGAAATTCAACGCCAGTTGGGCTATAAAATCGGGTGGAGTAAATATCAGATCGAGGCGCTGAAAGCGCAGAAAAAGGAGACTCAGAAAGTATGAACGATCGGAAAGTATTCGAAGGTGATATCTCGGAGGCGTTGGACGGAGGATGGCACATTGTGGCTGATTTCGGTGAGGACCCAAACGGTAAGCACTATTGCATCGTCACTCCGAGTTATGGAAATAAACCAGACAAAACACCGTCTGAACTCGCCGCGGAATTCCAAGCCATGAAGCATAAAATCAAGGAACTTGAATCAGACCAAAAACAGGCACGGCTATTCTGATCGAATCTCCCGCCACCGACCACCCAGCCGAATCACCATCGCCTTGAACCTCCGCTGGAGTTTCGACAACCGGTCCTTCGGTGACTTGATCTCGTCGGCCGCGAATATCGCGACACGAAGACCTACCATATCCGGCGTCACGACCACGGAGTCAAACCCCACGTAGTCGGCGGTCCCGGCGGGTGCTCCATGAAAAGCGCGGCCGCCACGCAAAACGATGTCGCCGGGGAATAGCCTGACGTCCGTGGGGCGTTTGATATGCAGAACCTTGTCGCTGATCCAGCCTGAGCCGCACGATATGCGCGCGCGCCGCTGATCCGGCCCGAGGGTCTGTAAATGCTCGCGGGCTATTTCTTTTTCGAGGTATCCCATTGTGTAAATATACCGAAAGTCACGAAATAAATCATATTTAACTGGACAATTTGATTACTTAAAAGTATGATTGGTGTATCGAATTGGAGGATTTCATGGGTGTTGATGCTTGCATGTTCCTAAAAGTAAAGGAACCTATTTCCGATGACCAAATTCTTGGTCTCGCTCGGGATGCTTTTCATCGTTTTGGCGATGAATTGTTTGTTTTGCACGGAAAGGACCATGGTGGGTGGAGCGATTCGCCTCGACATTGCATCTCTCGTATCGACCGATATGAGCAAGACGGAGACGATATCGAGCCAGAAAACGGTGAGACGTTTCTTGAAGTACACCTTTCGGGTCGATACTACGGAATCGATTATGAAAGTGGGCGCCTTCCTGTTTATTTGTCTTTGGCGGAGTATTTCGAAAAAGTAGTACCCGGCGTTGAGGTATGGTATGGAGGGGATTCCAGCGGTATTTGTGCTGAAAAATTTGACAAGAAATGCCGCGACAATCTTTTCGGTCATTTCTGCAAGCATGGTCATACGCCTTATCAATCCCACTTTGACGAAGAAAAATCCGGTCCTGAATGCAATTTGTGCAAGGTTAAAACCATAAGGAACGGATGGGGAGCCAAATATGCTTCTTTCTTCTGCCCTGGTTGTTCAGTGACCGCTGTTGAAAGAGACGGGAAACCAATGGTTTGGAATTACAAGGAGCATTTTTGATGCTCTGGTTCATACTCGGCCTCATCGCCGGATTCCTATTCTGCGCCGCGTGCGTCCCTGGACTCATTGAGTACCGCGCGCGCCTCAAGATACCCACCGAATACAAGGGTAAAAAGTACATGATTTTCGAGGAGGAAAAAACGGAATGAAATTCATAGTCGAACTTGAACCAGGCGTCTGGCTTGCCCCGTGGAATGGCGATCCCGGTCGAACGACCGTAAAGGAAAATGCTAAACGTTTCGATATACGGTATTTCGCCAGAATAGCCGGTGAAGAAGCCCAGAAATATCGCTCATTTTTCGGCTGGCGAGTTTGCGAGGTCGAGGAATGACCACCCAACAAGCCGCCGAACGCCTCGGCGTACCCACAAACTCGGTCCAGCGCCAGTGCAAACGCTGGAAGCACCGGACGATACCCGCGACCGATGGAACATCGGGACGCCGGTACATCTACGACATAAGCGAGGACGAGCTTTATCTGTTTAGTTTCGCCATGCGACGGGCGATCCGGAATGCCAAAGTGAAGAATGAAAAGGAAAAAATTGTCAATGCTGTGGTGGGCGCTACGCCATATAGCAAACCGAAAATAACCATCGAACAAAACGAAAGAGGCGACGGTGTCAATTTAAGCATCGTCGATCAAGGAATAAAACCATGAGTGAACGTCCAGAAAATGGCATGATCAGATTTACGATAGATTGGGGGGATGAAAAAAAGTACTTCGAGTGGAATCACGGTATCGGAAAATTCGTGATAACAACATCGGGGGATCTATCATTTCAGAAAATGACCACGGATCAATTTTTCGACGATAAGGAAGCTATCGACCAACTTTTTGACAAAACAAGACAGGTTTTTCTTGAATCAAAAGGAGTTACCCCATGAAACGAATTCTCATTCTCGCGGTCGCCATCGGGATATTATCGGCCTGTGCGCCACCGCAACTGATCTACGTCGAGGTCTCGCCGAGTCCGTCGCCGTCGGTAGAGCGGATTTTCCCGACGCCTACGCCGTTCGTCATGCCACCTCCCCACGGGCTGGCCGGAGACATAAAAGCCGTGTTTTACAAAGACAACACCGTGACCTTTTGGGATGGGCAAAACTTTGTAGATTGGCAAAGCGGGTCTGCCGTGTATGTCCCCGGCTACGGCATCGCGGTGGACAAAATGCTATACCGCCTCGACGACTCGGGTGCTGTGACAGGTCAGACAATTCTACCCGTGAAACCCGTGGGGCTCGTGATTCGTCCAGCTATCGGTATGTCAGCGAGCATGTCGTCCCGGTCAATCTCAGAATCGGCCGACGCAAACGGCGATATCTGGATATTCGAGCACATGGCCGCTGAGGTCGCCGCCGAGATGGGATACCCGCCAGCACCGCACACCCGGGTGTGGAAAAACGAAAACGAATGGCCGTGGGAAGGCGCGTGGCTTGGAACTCGCCCCTACGATACGTCGTGGACGGCCTCGAATGGCGATGTTCTCTGGCGCGATATTGACGGTCAGGTGGTGGACCTCACCACTCCGCGACCGGTGATACTCTGGTACATCCCTGACGGCCCGATCTGGTGGCAATCGACGTCGACCGAAAACGGGTTTACCGTGAGCAACGAAAACGGGAATTTCACCGTAACGGGCGCGGCGCCTTACTTTAGTACCGCGCGCACGACCAGGTGGTGGAAGCATGGAGATGTCTGGTACTCATCGGCCGGCCAGTCCTGGAGTGAGGCCGACGGCTACGACAAACACGCGACCGGGCTCTATGATTTTACATGGAACCCCTACCCGGACTCGACGGATTTTCTCGGGCTATCAAACGCGGTACCGCCGCAGATGTTGTACCTCGGGAGTTGGAACGGCTTGGACTACATCCTCGAATGCTCCTCGGGCTACCTCGTGATACTCGACCCGGTGACAGGCAACTACATACCCGGCATGCGGCTTTATAACGGAGTAACGACAAACAACGACGAGGGCGCGCGGCTTATCCGGAGCATGAAACCCCAGCAATCGGGGTCGCACGTGTACCTGCATAAAAATGGAACACTGTGGGATTTGGACCTATCGACCATGATGTTTAGCGCTTTCTCGGAGGATCAGGTTATGTGGGTGGTGGATAATGACTGAAATCGAAAAATCTGAAATGCTTCTGGCGAAGGCGAGGTTTCCGTTTTTGCCGTGGCAGTTCTTGTATTCTTTCCGCGAAAATGGCTTTACAAAAGAGAATTGGGTAACGGCATCCGACCAAAGTTTTGACAGACTTTTACAATCTATAGGTGTTGGAGACGATCCGTTTAGATTTGATCTCTCCTTTATTTGGCCTTACCCTCCAGAAACCCGTGATGGGGTGGCGGTTTGGGTTCAAGTTCGTTACAGGTCAAACGCTGCATTTGTCTGGAAGTTCTATTTGTCAAAAACTCTGATAGATTTTGGCATGGGATTTACCGGTCGAATCGTCGCCGCCGATCCGCGAAACCTACAGGAACCGCCAAAATGAAAATAAAATGGCATCCAACACTTTGGTGGAGGTATCTTCTACCCAAATCGGTCCAATATAAAAATGGGCGCAAAATCGTGGCTTGGTTTCTGTGGGACTTCGAGGTGTGGATAAAAAAATGATCCACTACGCCCACGGAGCACTACTCACTATCTACGGCGAGGCCCTCGGAGTCAAGCGGAAAATCCGCCGATTCCTCGGGCTTCGGTTTATCGAGTCTGACCGGTCATATCGCAAGCGGGCTTTAGTCGTCTTGGAAGGAATCAGGAAAGTCCGTACTTGGATTTTACCTTTTGTTCCTGTTCCCGATACCAAGACTGCGCGTTCCGCAGCGCGTGGTCGGTTGACTCTCCCTTTATGATTTCCTCATCCTTGCGCGCCGCCGCCTGACTGGCCAAGCCGTCGAGGATCATTTTGACCTCGGCGGCTTTTTCTTCTGCGGTGAGTTTCGACAGTCTCGCCGCTTCCTTGACGGCCGCGATTTCTGCCCGGTTCTCATCGGTGAGATCCTGTTCGGCAATCTCGTGCGCATCGGGTTTGTCCCCGAGTTTCGATATAACTCGGTCGGTCCATGCACCGGGAATAAACACGCGAACTCCTCGGAAGTCAGGCACGATAATCCCGTCGATTTGAAGCTGCTCGCGATCGGTACGCGCCAGGAATAGCGGAATGAGTTCTGCGGACTTGTTTTCCTTGTCCAGCATTTCGAGCTCGCCGGGCTGAAAATACACGGTGTTTTCTTCCACCAGCTTTTTGACAGCGGCGTCGCGGAGCCTCACCGGCTCGACCAACAGTGACGAGATACCTTGTACATCGTTTTCGCACGCGAGTTTGGCCTTCGAGTACCAGTCCGCCTCGGACGGCGACCGGAGTTCGAACGGCTCGTGACCGAACATGCCGGTAAATTTGTCAATGACCTCTTGCCGGCGCGCATTGATTTTCGCCTGTATCTCATTGACTGCCTGTTGCTCAGGGAGTCCCGGGAGCATGGGCGCTATTTTTGCCATGGTTGCCATAGGGTCGGGTGTGGCGTCGGCGAACCCGGTTATGATCTGGTAGCCGTCGACGTTGCCGTGAAATATTGTTTTCATGATTTCCTCCTGTAAATATAAACGGAATAGGTTTTCGGGTCCGCATAATCAGACGGTTCAAATTCCGTTTTTACAAAATATCCAGACATCGTAAAACCAATAACGATGTTGTCTACATATTCTTGCCTGATTTTCGTGAGGCAAATCACCAATTCGAATTCCATTTTCTTTCCCACCTTTCCTTCTTCAGAGTCCTCAATACCGAATCGCAAAGAAACAGTTTACGTTAACCATGCGGGTCTCGATGGCGGTTCGCGGAGTACCGTTGGTGCCGTCGGTGACTGGATCTCCAGTTGTTGCCACAGCCGCAGCTATAACCGAACCGGCACCGAATCCGTTTGACCCACTTCCCGTGGATCCCCATATTGTGGTATTTGGCGATAATGGATTATGCCTATGCCCCTGAAACGCATCCAACTGCGCACTCCCCAGCCCGCGAGTGCTCCCCGCCGGATCCCGCAGATTCCCGGTATCCACACCCCGAAGGGTATACCCGCGGAGGTCGGGGAGTTTGAGGTAGCGGCCCGACGTAACCCCGTTGACGGTGAGGCCGGTGGTTGCGCGGGTTGTGCCACCGGAATCTGATGTGGTGTAGAATGCGGGGGCAGTTCCGTTAGACCCAGACCCCACCCATGTCGCATACACAAGGTCGGGATACAAAAACCCGTCGACGACCTGGCCAGTGAGCGTGAGCTGACGCACAAGCGCCTGCGTGGTCGTATTAAAAAAGTGCCCCACAATCTCGCCAGGCATACCGAAGTGAGACATAAGCGATTGCAAGTGCTGCATCGCGGGGTTACCGATAATGTACCCCTGACCCCCCGACGTTCCGGCACCGACTGCCGTATACGCCTCGACGGTCCCGCTTGGGGTCATGGCAACCGTACCCGCGCGGTGCATCATGCCCTGGAGTAGCGCCCAGTGGTCGGTAAGGTAGTCGGCCAGTAGGGGGGTACCGTCTACAGACACCCCGGTTGAGCTGTTTTTCGCGGTGGTTGTCGGAAACGTATTTAGTACGTTTGGGCTTACGCCCTCGAAAGATTTCATCGTTTTAGCCTCCTTAGTATCGGATTGAGAAATAGCAGTTAACGTTGACCATGCGGGTCTCGACGGCTATTCGCGGGGTGCCGTTGGTGCCGTCATTGGAAGGAGAAGTCGCTACCTCATTCATATCTCTCACAAATGTCGTCACTATCCCAGGGGAAATTCCACCGCTCGAAAATCTTTGCATATTAGGGCCAGCACCAGAATCATTGTAATGAGCAACTTGGTGATAGTGCCCCTGGAACGCATCCAACTGCGCACTACCAAGTCCTCGGGTACTGCCAGCCGGGTCACGGAGGTTCCCGGTATCTACGCCTCGAAGCGAGTACCCCCGGAGGTCCGGGAGTTTGAGGTAGCGGCCCGACGTGACCCCGTTGACGGTGAGGCCGGTGGTTGCCCTGGTGGTCCCGCCCGAGTCCGATGTGGTGTAGAAGGCGGGAGCCGAGGAATTCAAGCCCGCGCCAATCCACGTGTTATACACAAGGTCCGGGTACAAAAACCCGTCGACAATCTGACCGGTCAAAATCAGCTCACGAGTCTGAGCCTGTGCCGTCGCGTTTTTGAAATGTGAAACAATGTCGCCAGGCTGAGAGAACTGCCTCTGTAGGCTATTGAGGTGCTGCTGAGCCGGGTTACCCACAACCGAACCAATCCCGGAGGAATCACCCGACCCGACCGCGACATATGCCTCTTGGGTTCCAGATGGCGTGAGTGCGATTCTGTCGAGCAACGCCATGAATAGCGGCCAAATGTCGTTGTACCCATCTTGGGTAAATGGCGTACCGTCGGTCGATACCGATGTCGTCGAGTTTTTTGCCGTCGTGACCGGGAAACTGCCGACGACATTCGCGCCGTATGTGGCTAAATAGTCCTTCATTTTTATACCTCGTGTGCCGTGACGGTAATATTCGTAATCGTTGCGGTTCCGCCAGTGATCGCCGCAAGCGAAACGTCAAGCCAGTACTGAGTAGCAAGCGTAAGCCCCGTGATTATCGCGGTCAAACAAAACCCGGATTTTCCAGCCGCGACTAACGATGTAAACGACTGCGCGGCACCGATAGCTGTACCGGTGAGTGCGGCGGCATTCGCTGGAGCCGAGCCGGTGCCATACCGTATTTGCACCGTCGCCCCATCGTTGATAGTCGAGTTCGCCATCATACCGACAATCTCGACCTTGATTCGCGTTGAAAATCCAGGCGTAAACAATTGAGCAAGACCCATCATGAGGCCGCTGGTATTAGTCGTCCCCGTCGGGTTCGCTGGCGTACCGGTCAAAACACCACCATTGTAAATTCCAAGCTGATTCGGTGTTATTCTTACGTCCACACCACCCTGCGCGGCGTAAATGTAGTTCGCGCCAAGCGCCGGAGGAAGTGTCGCATCCGGGAATGTGCTTAAACTTTCTGTAGCCATCTTAAAACCTCGTTATGTGTAGTTCGCGAACAGTAAGCCCCATGTAAAAACAGGCTTCCATCGCAAAATAAGCTCGATGAGTTCCGCATGCCTGCTGGCCGGAACGTCTGGTGACTCGATTGTATTGATATACGGAATGTGCGTCCCGTTACCTCCGTTGGTAACGACGAGATTTCCACGGCTCGTTATGACGTTATTTCCACGGCTCGTTATGACAAAATCAGAGTCCGGGGTGATATATGTCGGGTTACGGCCAATGAAGAAAAACAGTGGCCAATACCCTGGATCAAGCGGTGTCGGATACACGATCGGCGAGTACACGAGATATTGATAGTACCCACAATTCGCGATGGTGTTCCCGGTGTAAAACGCCATGCCGCAACCCCAGTAGGCGGGAGCTGCTGAGAACTGCGCGCCATTTACGACAAGCTCGGCGGTGCCACCAGAAAATGACGCATAGGCCCCGGAGTTGCCGGCATAAATCGGCGTTCCGAACGCCCCAGCGTACATGCGCCATGTACCGGTGACAAAATTATTTGGGTTCGCACGGCCGTTATTGTCGTAGACGGTGAGACCGTATCCACCGGCGCCAAATCCAGCTTCGTCGAGTGCTTGCTGCAATGCCCACAACGTCGCCGATGCTTTCTGAAATTTCCGGTTCGCGATATTCGCGCGTCGCTGCGCATCCGTGAGGGCTGGATTGAAAGCAAGCCCATACTCGCGCTCAAGGTCGTCGAGGACTATGGTTTTATATGGATCCCGAATCGATTTTAGGGCCTCAAGAAACGAGCGCGGGTACTCCGAGTTATCGGCCAGGGCGTCAAGTAAAAGGTCAAGGTCCGTTCCGGGCTCCGGGGTCGCCGCGGACCCATCAGGCCAAAGCCCGTCAATGAGGCTACGGGTAATCGTACTCATACGAATATCACCGGCGCCGAGAGTTTCAATTTTTCACCCTGGCCCACTTGGTAGCTTGGGAGAAAAATAGTAGACGTGAGCCCGAATGAAATCCCTTGCACGAACGCGCCATATCCGGTTAGAACCGATTGGACAACCGACGCCGCGAGCGTCTGACTGAACGTATCGTTGCGGTTGAATGTCGGATCCACTCCGGATACAAACGGCGAAATCGTGAGCAGGAAATTCGTAAGCGCGGTTTGAATATCCGCTTGTGCCGCGGCTACCGCTCCGGACGGAACCGATAGTCCAGTTATGACCACGAAAATAGGCGTTCGGGTAATCGGCTGGACATACAACTGAGAAATAACAAGCCCCAGATCCTCGCGGGCTAAACCGGTAACCGGGTCGGTAATAATGGCGTCAGCTACCTGACCAACAAGCCCCGTACCAGCCGGAACTGTTCCGTCCCATGTGCCAGGCGCTATTCCATCCGGCTCGATCGAGGTATCGCACTCGACGTATATTGTCCGCATTCCTGGGTAGGACGTAATCCCTGACCCAAGCGGGGCGCCAGAATACGGATAAATCTGCACCACGCCGGGGACAGACAGACCCCACAACCGGTATGAGCTCGCATTCGATCCGTTTGGTAATGTCTGAACAATCGCAAGCCCACGGTTTCGATAGTCGTCATCGTTTTCCGCGTCTGCCGCCGTTGTCTCTGTTGACGCCACGGTTCCTACGCCAGATGCCCCGGCGATCGGAGTCTGTATCGCGAGAATTGAGCCGTTCGAAAGATTCCCCGACGTGCCGGCGGTAAGACAAACGAGAGTGATGGTAACGCCTGTCCCGGACCCGCCGGGAAATGGCGCGGTAACTTCGGCGGTCGTTTGGTACTGCAAACCGTTGGCGCTGGATGTAAAAACCGTGAGAATCGGAATAACTGTTCCGTCGGTCGCCGGCATCGTGGCCGTAATAACAGCGTTCGACGCTTGATTTCGCGGAAGCCCGTACTCTTGCCCGAGATAATCGAGGTCCGAGCCTTGCGCGCTGATCCATAGTCCGGCTTGAAAACGGTCGGCGCCGTACTTGTACAGCGATGTAAATTGCATGGCTTCCATGCCGGCGATTACATTGTTAAAAGCCTGTGGTGCCGCTGGCGTGGTTTGGTTGAGGCGCGACTCGATATTTGCTTTATTTGTCGCCGCCTGTTGCAACGTTGAGGGGATAGTTACGCCAGCCATTTACGATATTCTCCGATATGCCGGGTTACTTGCCTGATTCTGCCAGTTCTGCCCGAAGCGCTGTAGCTCAAGTGGTGCCGTTCCCGGCCCGAGTGTGGCAACAAGTTTTATTTGGTCAGAAACCGGGTTCGTAACCTCAACTACGCGGTCCGGGAAAAGAGGAGACGAAAGCGCAATATCCGCGAGGTTTTGCAGATCATTCAAAAGCGCGAGCGTGATACCGGGGCCGATGGCGTTTTGCTCAAAGGTACTGCCGATCTGGTTTTCGTCGGGTAGTAATAGATTCCCGCACCAACCGGAATCGATAAGGAGCGCCATGATTCCGTGGTTTTCGACGCCTTGGTCCATGACCGGCTGGCCGCCCTGATAATCGATGGTAGCACCGTTTTGAGTTACGATAATTTTCGGGTCACCTGAATATCTGTCTACCATGGTTTTCCTGCCTCAAATATACCAGATTCACGGCGCGTTGTCTAAAAGGCTTTGCATGCCGGTGTCGACGTTTGAAAGATTTGTCCCGACCGCCGAAAGGCTCGCGCCAACCGCAGCGAGAGAAGCGGCGATCGCGGGCATTGCGCCAGCCGCGGTCGCCGCCTGAGCCGTAAGAGTAACTGGATTCAATCCGGTTGTAAAAGTAGTCAGCGCTGTTACGAGATTATTTACCGCAGTCTTTAGATCGTTCGTCGCCGTTTTCAAGTCGTCGGTCGCTGAAATAAAATCCTGCAATTGCGTAAGCAAATCGGTTGACCCGGTCTCACTTTGGATATAGTGCTTGCCGTTAGCTTTGAGTTTGTGCCGCGCTTTTTTCTGTCCGTTTGCGTCGTAGGAATACGTCTCCCGCTCTCCCGCGCTTACGGCCGGGGTAATCAGATCCGAGGACGCCACGGCGTAGAATTTCGCTACCCCGGACTCCATGACGAATACCCTGTCATTTTGCTGCGGACACCAATCCTCGCCGGCAGCCTGGATGAGTTGTATCTCGCGCGTCCCACCGCCCGCGCCTTGTATCTGGATATACCGGACCTGGGCCGAGCCTTGAGCCGAGTTTACCGCTGCTTTGATTTGTTGTTGACCCGTGGCCTTCGCGATTCGTAACTCACCCATGCGACACCGCCGGAATATTATCGAAATCGAGCACAAAATATTCCCATTTTTGGACACAAAATATTCCGCGCATACCTACCTCCAAAGACTCGCCGGGATGTCGTCACCGGTGTACGCCTGATATGGCACAACCTTGATGGTGCACCGCTCACCCTGCGAATCGAAAACATGCTCCGTCTCGCGGACCATGAAAGTAAAACCGTTTCCGAGCTCGAGCGTATCGCTTACCACCGTTACCATCATTCCGGGGCGCCAGACGTCACCCTGTGGATTTTTCCACCCTGTCAGTGGTAGCGGAATCGATAGGGCTTTTGTGATTTGCTTCGAGCGCTTCCACTTCGCCATGTTCGTCGCACCACCGAGTGGGATATCGTCGGCGGTAAAAACGTTTAGGCGATTCGATGGAATCGGCGTATCAAGCGCGGTGGACTGTATGTCGTCGGCGTCCCCGGACTCACCGACCGCGATGTATTTTCCCCACCGTTCACGGCCGGCGCCGGTTATTTCGAATTCTTGGGATATCTCCGAGCCCTCACGGATGGTTCCGACCGTAGGCATGCGTCCGAGTTGTTTCGCGTCGTAGAAAATGAGCTGCCCGTTCCGGTCGTTTGTGGCCAAAAGCGACGACTCAAAAGCGATTCGGTCTATGAATTTCCCGGCCGTCTCGGTTATGTTGTGGTCGATAATATCGAACGTCGTCCCGCTCGGGCCGCTGGATGTGAGGCCGAAACGCCCGGCGATCTGACTCGCGATGGCCGACATGGTGGCACCGGACCATTGCCGCAGGTCGAGGGGAAGCTGGCTGTCTACAAGGACGATGGTCGACGAGTACCCAACGATTGTTTTCGTGCGACCGCCACTGGCTCGGACTCCGTTCGTAATGTCGTAGACCTCACCTTTCTGGATGAGTTCTCCGAAGAGTTCGAGGGTGAACGGAGAGTACGAATAGAGTTTCAATGCCTGATCGATAAGAGGGTCGGAGCCAGGGGTCCATGCGAAGGTCGCGGTGAAAACGTCGGCCATGCTATCGATGGTTCGGTTTGCCCGGAATGTATCGACCTTGATGTCGCAACCGCCGACCGTGAGTCGAAAATCAGCCATGATCGCCCGCCGAATTCAGATCTACCAGTCTCGGTAAGTACTTTTTTTCAGTCATGAGGTAGTTCGAAACGATGCCTATTTGTTTTATTGGGTCATCGCGATTTTCAATTCGGTTTATTTCCAAAATAAGAGAGCTCGCGAGGTAATCGGCTATCTGTTTTCGCTGGCTGTTTTCCGGATAATCACCTGACATAAATCACCACCTGCCGCCCAGCCGGAAGCCATAGAACATCCTGGCCGATGAGGTTGTTCGAGGAAATAAAAAGGTCATAGAACGTGTCATTCCACGGTACGCCGGGGGTGCCATACTCTTTCATCGCGATTTCAAGGCTTGCGCGTCCGGATTGCAAGGCATAGGTTTTTACCGATTTGAGCGAGAACGAGAGTTCCGTGAGGTAAGCCTGAGTCTCGGCTATCAAGGTCGTCGCGTTGGCATATGATTTTGACTGGCTGAAAAATTGGCCTTCGAGCATCACGCCATCGTAGTACGCCTGGCTCACGTCCAGAGCATTCGTCACGGTATTGAGCATCAGCGCGAGCCCGTTTATTGCCGCTACCGCTTGCACTCGGGTGGTAAGCGTGGCGTTCGCCGCGGACTGTGCGGCACCACCCAGGATGGCCAAGGCTACCGACTCTATGGCGGCGACCTGGTTTCGGCTGTTGATGCTATTCGCGGGGTCCGCGGGTGTGGCTACCGGTAGCCCTGACAAAACGTTGACCACCATAGATTGTAGCGCGCCGATTGCTCGGTTCAGATCATCGGCCACAATTTCAGGCGATTGCATGAGTGTTTGTATTTGACCGGTGAGACTCACGAGATCGATGACCGGGGCTACGAGCAACGCGTCTATGGTGCTGGTGATTGTGTTGACGACGACGTTCGCTGTGCCGATGACCGATTTTATCGGCGCGAGTGCTTGCTGGTAGGCAGAGCGCAGCGCGAAAACTTGGTCCTGTAGGTTTTGAACCACGTTCAAAATTGCCTGCGCGGTCGAAATCGCGTTGAGGTCAAGGACGTGGGCGACTATTCCATTCTGGCGCGCGGCCGTGGAAAGTACGGACCTTTGCGCGATCGGCTCAATCCATGTCGTGTTGACGACCATGACGCCACCGGAGTCTGTCGGGTCGGCGACAAGCTCGAACTTGAGCGGCTGTAGCTCGTGCACGCCGTATATCGGGTGCGTCACATTCCATATGGCGCGGCCGTCTGAGCCTTTTTCTTTGAGCGATTCGAGGAATTTTATCGCGGTCGAATCCGGGTCGGCGAATCCTGCTACTTGGTCGTCGTCGAAATACAAGGTCATCGGCCAGTCAAAGCCCTTGAGGCCCAAGTCCTGAACCACGGTCCCGTCGACGTTCGGATAGTCAAACATCGCGACACGCTTCTCGGCTGTGATCGTGTCGCCCTTCCATTTCGCGCGGTATAGGTTTCCCTCGGGTGAGATTAAAACGGCCTCTGGGTGTATCCGGTCTTGCCAGCTCATTCTAAGTCACCGCCCCGGCGCGTCATGGGAATAGCTGGTGCGGTGCGGCCGGCGGATGTTGTATCCTGGCCGGTGCTCTGTGTGACTTTGACCTGGGCTCCTGGCACGCCGTTGACTTCGACTTTGATATTGTTGTTGAGCTGGTTCTGTAAGCCGAGCGCGCCGGCATTTGGTGCGGACATGAATTCCTTTGCCCATTGCTGCTGTTGTGGATTGAGTTTTGACATAGCCTCGGCTATGCCCTCTTCTTTTCCGAAACCTATAGGCAGACCGAACGAAGTAATTCGAGTTCGTCTCATGTCGTCCATTTGATTTTTTATGAGTTGCTCAGTCGCGAACTTATCGAGCTTTGAAAAATCATTACGGAAAAGGGCCTCGTCGAGTTGTTTTCTTGCGTCTATCTGTAATTTGAGTTTGTCCTGCGCCGGTTGGCCCCCGAGGATCGGCTCAAGAACTCCGATATCTGAATGCTTGTCGGCGGTGTCGCCCACGATAAATGTGATCGCCTGTGACACAAGGTCGGCGAGGGTAGTTATCAGGGGAGTCAGTTTATCGATTATAGTCACGAGTGCCGGGCCGATCCCTTCGAAAAGTTTTCCGATGAGCGGCATGACCTTCTCCAATAATGGTTGAGCGGCCTTTAACGCCTGTCCGAAAAACCCGCCGACCGACTTTGCAAGATCGAAAATAACAGGTAGTAGCGGTTTTATCATGTTGAAAAAATCCGTTCCCTTGCTAACCATAGCGCTCAGAAAACTATTTATTTTTGACCCAATCAACTCTTTGTTCGCCGCCACCCACTCGGATATTTTTGTCACAAAGGGTTCGAGCGTTGTGACCAGCGCCGACAGCGCCACACCCTTGATCTGCGTGAGGCTCGCCGTCAATCGCTTCTGGCTGTCCTGGAATTTTCCCGCCGCTTCAATCGTGTCGCCCGATAGTATTTCGCCGTATTTCTCGGTCTCTTTCATTAGCGCGGTTATTCCCTCGCGGCCCTGGAGTAAAATAGGTAAGAGCTCTTGCCCTTGTTTGCCGAAAACTGCCTGTGCGATCGCCGCCCGTTTTGCGGGATCGACGGTCGCCTTGATGGCGTCGGCGGTTACGAGGAATGCCTCGGTTGAGTCTTTCGAACGCCTGAGGGTCATCATGAGCTGCGGATCAAGTTTTTTCAAACCGGATTCCGTGAGGCCAGAGAACGTTTTGAGCTGCGCCATATTCACGTTCAATTTTTTGAATGTGGCCTGAAACGATTCCGCAGACACGTCCGAAATATTCATGGCGTAGCTCAGGCGCTGGAAACTGTCAGTTGTTAGGCCGAGCTTTTGACTGACTTTTCCGATGTTGTCGGCTTTTTCAACGAAGTCGGGTATCTCGCGGGCGATGCTTTTTATTTTGTTGACGACGAAGTCAGCGGCTCGACCGGCAAGAGCCATGCCGCCGCCCATGAGGAAGCCCTCTTTGAATTTATCTTTGAACTTTCCCCATAGACTCGTGGCCTGTCGCGCTTCGTTTTGGAGTTTGCGCCCGAGTTTTTGGACTTCGTTTCCGGCATTGCCAAACGCGGCTTTTAGCTGAGTATCTGAGGCGGTGAGGATTGTTTTTATCGCGAAGTCTCGGCTTGCCATTTTTCTTTAATTCCCCATCATCCGCTTTTGGCGCTCGATACTCTCTACCTCTGCTTCGGTTAGTTCCTGATGTCCGCGATTCCAAAATCGGAGACTCTCGATACCGGCAGATTCGATGTGGCTCAGGGAGTGGTATCGGTAAGCGACATTGTACATCATGCGCGCGATGTACGGCCTTACATAAAAAAAAGGACGCCGATAGCCTCGCTGACCTTGTAGTCGATGGGCTCAAGGCTTTTTGTAAAAACGTCCTCGCCCAGACCGGAGAGAGCCCCGAGAAGGCGATTCAGGCGCGAGCCGAATTTCGAATCGTCTTCCTCGGTCTCGATGATGTCCGAGGCTTTGTATTTTCGGTAACTGATTTCGGTCGCGGTAGATCCCGCCGAGGGCTTTTGCAATTTCTGTGTTATGGACATGTCGGGCTTGATTTCGATGAGGCCCTGGCGGATGTACTTCAAAACTTTCGACAGCATTTGCTCGACGGCCTTCTGTTTGTCTTTGTCGCCGTCGTCTGGGTCTTTCCCGTAATACTCCAGGAATGACATGACCTGCTTCATCGCCGTCTCCTCCGAGATCGGCATTTTCACCGCGATAGAAAACTTACCCATACAAACCTCTTTTTCTTACCCGAACTTGTTTCGGAAACTTGCGGCGGCGGGAGTCGAACCCGCGAATTCCGGATTATGAGTCCGGCGATTTACCACTAATCTACGCCGCGATTTTTATACCGCTATGAAGCTGTCCCACTGCTGGCGCGGGAAAAGTGTAACAGTCGCCTTGTTGTCCTGGTTGTTCCAGGTTTCGAAATCGATCCACCCGGTGGCTCGGAAAGTGTCGCCGGCGGCGGTTGTGTAGGCCAAGGTGATATCGATTTCGTTCTCGGCATATCCCTGGAGTGCTATGCGCTCGTCACCGTTACAGGTGATGGTCACGCTTTTGACGTCCTGTGTCTGGCGAGTTCGTTTGCGGACGTTCCGGCCAGAGGTCGGAATAGATTCGTTTTTCCACCGGCTCGGGGTTACCCCGAAATCGGCATCGGCCAGAGCATCGTACCGCACGCCGTTGAGAACCACGCTTGTTATACTGCCGCTTGTGTCTCGTGCCATTTTGTCAACACTCCTTTAATTGCTCAGGACCGCGAGGCTGATATCGAGGTCAAGCGTCGCGTCGATGATGTTCCCGACACCCGAGAGGATGAGCGGGAGCTGGATGGTAAACCCGTCACCGCCGGTTCGGACTTGTACGGCGGTCCCTGACTTGAGCGCCGCTATGGGAAATGCCGGGGTATAAATCCAGGCGTTTGCCGCGAACGAGTACGACAGGGCTACAAGGTCGTCGATGACGGAGCCCACGTCGCGGGCCTTTTGGCGGCTTGTGATATTTGTCACGTCCGCCACGTCGTCAACGATGGTGTAGCCCTGCCATTTTTCGGACTGGAAATTGAGCTTTGTGGCGGCGGTGATGTTTTGAATCTTCGAAATGTTGACCATTTCGCGGTAGATGTTCGAGGTTGCCGCGACCGCCGTGTTAGCGGCGTAGAAGGTCACTACGTTTTGCAACTTGACCGATGCGCCCTGGGCAACCGTGGGGCTTATACCGCCGGACACCAGGGTGTTTCGAACGGAGTAGTCGTCGGTAAAACGAGTGCCGGCCTGTTTCGCGGCATATCCGGGATCTACTCCGGGCAAGACCTCGTTGACGTAGTTCTGCTCGGCGCGGGTCATGTTGATACGCGCCATGACACCGATTGCGGTCGCCGCGATTTCCGCCGGGTGTGTGAGCGATCCGGGAACGGTAACGATTCCGTTTGTGCGGTCGAGCATGTTTGTGGTCGCGGTGGCGAGGAGGGTTGTGGGCTGGCTTGCGGTAGTCGTGTCGCCCATGAGGACGCGGAAGGGGCGGCCGACCACGCGGTCGTAGTTTCCGGTGAATCCGTTGGCGACACCGTTGTACGTCGACAATGCCGATATGACGGTCGAGTCCTGCATGTAGCCGTGGACGATGTCGGTTACCTGCTGGCCGTTGGGTAGCAGGTTTTGATTCGAGCCTGAGCCGAGACCGTTGGTAAGGTCGGTAGCGAACGCAGCGGGAACGCCCGCGCCGGATGCCATGGGGGTTGTAACCGATCCGCCCACACCGGAGGGGAGTGTGTCGCCTGGCTGACTTGCGACGGCAAGCGATATAAAGTTTCCCCAAAGGCCCTTGGACTTCGCGGCGAGTGTTAGGGTCGTGGTACCGGCGGCGATAACGGGCGAATTCGGGTCGGCGTTGATGAGCGCTTGGGCTTTGCTCGACAACGTGGTCGGCGTGTCGGTTGTCGCGGTTGTGATTGTGTACTGCGTGCCATTGATGTAGATATTGAGGCTGCCGGCGGCAGGGCTTGAGGCGGTGAACGTGATGACGCCGTTTGCGATCGCGCTGTTTTCGGTCTCGGGGAATGCATAGATAGGTACGGCGCCGTTCGTGCCGAGGAATGCTGCGGCGATCAGGCGAGCGAGCATGGAGCCTGCGCCATATAGCGCGTTTGCCTGGGCGGGGCTGGTTATGAGCTGCGGGACGGCGACAACGATGCCGTTTGCGGTGTAACTCGCCGGTAGCCCGGTACCCATGACGAGAATGTTACGCTGGAGTACGGCGGCGCTTGGCGTAAATTGTACGTTGGTAACTCCGGCTGCGACTCCCGCCGCGAGAGAGTTGGAATTGATGGGCATTATGTTCCTACCTTTGAGCCCTGACGGGCCGGGTCATATTTCGGGCTTGATGGAGCGTTTCCGAACGTCGCGGCGATGCCGTCGGCGGGTACCGCTGTTTTGTCTATGGTCGCGTTGAATACGGTGTCGATGGCGTGACCCGCTGTCTCGGTCGCAGATGCTGGGTACTCGACGATTTTGCAGGTCAGATTCATGGTGCCGGAAATTGCGACGACCTCACCGCGAATGATCGGGTCGCCCTTGCGCGTGGATGCGATCCAGTTGTCGGAGATTTGCCAAACGGTCTCGGCTACTCCGAAATTGCGGTTAGCGGGGTTTCTCAGGATATTCCAAACTATGGAATACAGATTGTCCCATGCGGCGTCAGCTACGTCCTCGGCGGCGGCGTTGGCTGCCAAAGCGGCGGCAATCTGTGGCGCCGTTGAGTCGGGGTCATTGAGGGTCGCGATGTCGACGACTGAGCCTTTTGCGATAGTGAGCAGTATTTTGAAAGTTACGGTTCCTCGGGCTTTACCAGACCGGGGACTTGCGGACTCATCCCATTCGGTCTGGCTGTAAAAAACCTGGACCATGGGGCGATCATAAATAAAATCGGCGTTCTCGCCCTGGGTCTGCGCGCCTACGACGTAAAAGTCGGTTCCGGCGTTTGCATTGAGTAGGTTTTGTAAGGCGGTTTTTACGAGTTGGAATGTCATGCTACAGCCGCCTGTGTCGCGCGCTTGAGATACAAGCGAATGGTTCCTATGGTGCGACCGTCGTCAGACGCCTTTGTTTTGTCGAGGATGTAGGTCGCCATAGCGGCGCCGGTAGTTGGGTCTTGCGGAACCATGACTTCCCACACATCGCCGCGAACCGGGTTTATCAATCGGGACGGTACCGATGTCCGGCGCATCGTCAAAACCATTTCTTTGATGACGACGGGAATTCCGGATTCGCTGAGCTGCTCTCGGCGCGAGTCATAGAGGACGTTGCCCATGAGGGGCGTGTTACCTGTGGGGTCGTTTGCGTTTGTACTATATGTAACGCCATCAGGCCCCCGCAAGACTACGGGGAGCGCGAACTCGCCCTCGACTATGTCGATGAGTTCGGCCTCCATGAGCGCGCGCTCCGAGACAGACATTTTACTTGAGCTCTCCCTGTGTGGCTTGCGCCTCGGGTTTTACTTGCTTGGTGCCGGTCTGCTTCCAGTCCTCGGGGACAAGCGCGTTCAACTCAGGCGGGATTTCGTCGCCTGAGACAAGGGTGAGACCGGCGGCGCGGAACGTTAATTCCGCGTTGTCTTTGCCGAATGGTACGATCATGATGCGCCTACGCCTTCGCCGAGGCTTGGCTGATCGGCAGCTTCGGGAGTTCCGGCGGGATTACCTGCAACAGTTTTCTCGCGCTTGTCGCTGGCATCGATTGCTTTTTCGAGATCCTTGTCGGCGGCTACTTTGTTGAGCTTCTCGATGTTCTTGGTCGTGGCAAGCGACTGGTCGAGCGTTTGCTGTGCGAGTTTTTGCTCGTCCTCGGTGAGAGGATCGGCACCAAGTGACTGAGTCGTCGCGGCGCCCTCAGGGAGTGGCTTTCCGTCCTCGCCTTTTGCGGTCATGCGCTCGCCAAGATCCAGGAATTGCAGGAGTCCCGCTTTTTCCTTTTCTTTTTGCCACTCAAGCGTGATGCCCGCAAGATTCTCGTCTTTTCTGACCTCACCGCCGGCGCTGATTACTTTTCGCTCGCCGCCGGGCACATCGAGCCAAAGAACGCGATGCTCGTTAGAGCCGATCCAGCGGAATGGTTTTGCTTTTGCCATATATTATTTTCGAGCTCTCGCTCGATACTCCTTTACGATTCGATTACCGCGCTCTGATTGATGAGCGTTTGCGCTGACGGGTCGCCGTCTTTGACGTCCTGGGTTGATATTGTGATGCTGTCCACGACGGTTCCGGGCGATCCGAGACCATAGCAAACGTATGGCCCGCGAGAGTACAGCTTGTGCACCTTGCTACAGACCGGGCAGACACCCGACCAATAGTTTGAGGTATCCGTGCCGTTTCGGGGATATAGTGTATTTGCGGGCATTTGCTACCTCGGTATCGCTTTACCCTCGCGCCTTAATTGCTCAAGGCGTTCGGGCGTTATGAGCGACGTTCGCACAAGGACTTTCTCCCCGCGCGGCGGCGCTCGCTCGATAATCTGGTGGCCTCGGTCGCGGTCACCATTGTAAACAAGGTCGCCGGGGCCGAGCCACCAGAAACTAAGAGTCTGGCTCACGTGTTGACGCCTGCCACCATGTAGCCGAATGCGTCGGTCTGGGTCGTGCAGAAGATCGGGGCGGCCTGGATCATCATGCTGACCGCTTTGCCGTCGTCCGACTTCTGGGCGCGTAGGTAAAACTCGTTGGGCTGGATGGTCGCGCCGGGGTTGAGGACGTTGGTCGGCAAGGATGGCGACATCGGGTTGATGCCGAACCACTCCATGATCTGCTGCATGTCCACACTGGTGAGCGGGATGGCCTCGGGAGGGCCAAAGGCGCGGTCAGCGCGAGCTTGGCTCGATCCGATGAGACAGCCCGTGTCCGGGAAATACTTGGTGATCGACCCCGCATAGGACTGATACACGTAGGGGTACGTGAATACCGTGAGCGTGTAGCCCTTGGGCGTGCGGAGCTGACCGTAGGGGATGAGACCTGCAGCAACGAACTTCGCGAACTCGGGGCCGGGCTCGAACTTGGAGCTGAATTGAATCAGGTCGAAGTAGAGCTTGTTGCCGTAGTTGGTTGATACCTGGCTATTGGCCAGGAAGTACTGCATGGTCGTCCCGCCGAATATGGCGAAATCGGGCATGAGTTTGCCGTTAGCAAGCAGGGTGTCGCAGAGGGCGTCGATGTCGGTCATCGGAACACCTGCGGCATTGCCCCAGCCGTGGGTCAAGCTCGGGGTGTTGGCCGAGTTGCGGCGGAAGTCGTAGATGTTGGTGGTAGTGTCCGCGATGTTTGAGATCGATTGTACACCAAGGCGGAGGGACTGCCACGAGAGGATTTCTTGCAATCGGATGATGCGCCGGATGCCCTCAAGATACGCACGGGTACCGAGCGAGCGCAATCGGGCTTGCGGGCCGACGTTTTGATATGGTCCCTCGCCGGGCTGGCGGTAGTTGATCTGTGCCGCGCCGAGGTTGAATTGCTCCTCGATGAGCGGGAATTGACGGCTGAATGTCGAGGTCTGGCCGATTTGCATATCGACGTGAGTAGTGCCGGTGATGCGACCGGCCATACCGCGGACTACCAGAGTCGCGGGTTTCTCGTTGCCGCGGGTGATGTCCATGTCTACGTCCAGAGCGTCGGGCGAGAAAATCGTCATCGAGCCAGTTTCCTGGCGGCCGAAGAATGCCTGTCCTGCGGTTCGCTCGGTGATGTATTGTTTCTCGTCGAAAAAGTTTGCCCAAAATCGGCTGAAAAAATCGACCGATACAGGGGATCCGGGTGCTGCCATTTTCTTTTATCTCCTCAAGCCTGTATCGGCTTAGTTTTCGAGGTTGTCGATTGCAACCGTCGAGACGAATACGAAGCCCTTCATGGCCAAAATCTGCTCGGCCTGGAGTGCAAGGTTTGTGGGCACGGTGGGGACTGCCGCAAGCGTGTTGGGTGTTCCGGCGCCGGTCGAGCCTTTGTCAAAGACAATCTGACTCAGATCGAGCTGACAGCCTTTGCCGGCATACAAGATTTGCGCGCCGGTTACGTCGCCTGCCACAAGAGCGGCGGCGCTTACTCCGCCGGGGTTCATGAGGAATCCCATGGGATACTGCGTGCCGGTTGTGCCACCCAAGTTGGCGTTGAGCCACGGCACCCATTTGCCGCTGGACGCAACCTGCGACATGAGGGTGTACTGTGCGAGTACGACGGTGCGGCTACCGTCGGTGAGGAGGATCTCGTTATCTTTGATAAAACCCTCGCCGCCTACGATAAACGGAAAACTGTTTGAGTCCGCGCGGGACTGGCTTGCTCCTGCCATTTGATTTGCTCCTTAAATGTTACCGGTCGGGGGGGCGTACTCGATCCAGGTCATCGATACATCGGCGACCATGGCGAGTGCTCCGTTGCTGACGTAGGGGTAGAAAATCTCGCCCGGAAGGACGGTCAAATCACCCTCTACTCTGTCGATCAGGCTGTAAAACTGAGCCGCGACCGCGCCACCCGATCCAAGGCCGGATGCAAGGAACACGCTTGCGGCGGTTCCCACGGTAAGCGCGGTGAGAAACTGCGCGACCGACGGAACGCCTTTTGAGTGCGACCGGATCGTGCCGAGCGTGACACCGGTTGGTACTTGATTTATTGCCCAGTAGTACCGGATGTTCGCGCGGATGATCGTACCGGATACATCCCCGAATCTGATCGAGGTAATTTTGCATACCTTACCGGACCCGGCGGGATTGTAGAGTGCCGGCGCGGATGTAGTTCCGATCGCGGCGCCCGTGACGCCTGCGGCGGATGCCGAGAAAGCACCGAGAAGGCCGTTTGCTACGGAGTTTCCCCCGTTGACGGCATCGATTAAACCTACTGAGCTTAACGCTGCCATTTTTTACGCCCCGACCATGACGCCACGGTCAGCGGCGGCCATTTTCGCGTTCTCGATGCTGGCGATGAGCGCTTTGTCCGGGTCGATCCCCTGGACTTTCGCGGCTTCCTGGATCTGCTTGACGTTGATGCCGAGTTCTTTCGCGTCGGCGAGCAACGCGGCAGCACTCGCCACGGGTCCGGCGGCGGGGGTTTCCTTGAGGCCCGAACCCTGTTCGAGGGTGAGGCTTGCCTGCTCGGCCTGCATGTCGATGAATGACACGAGAGTTTTAAAGGACTCAAGGCTCGATTCGCCCTTCATGACCTTCAAACCCGCCGCGCGCAAGGCGGCGCTTTTGCCGTACGCTTCTTTTTCCAGTATGGCGGAGACCTCGGCGTTTACCGCCATAATGTCCGTCCGTACAGTTTTCTTGAGGGCTTCTACCTCTGCCACTGCCTGCGGCCCCTGGGCCATGAATTCGTCGAGAGTCATTCTTTTACCCTCCTGGGGTAGCGCCGTTTTTGGCGTGGTTTCTTTTTTTACCGGGGCCAGAGCCTCGGGGTTGTCTACGGTTTGATACATGAGCGTTTTTTCCGTCGGTCGCTCCATGACGCCGACGGCGGATAGGTCCAGCGAATCGAAAGCGGAACCGAACGGGCTTTTCAATTCGGCCAGTGCGTGTTTTGCGCTAAACGGCTTGTCGGCCTCGGCGCGAAATTGCAGATTTACCACAGGCGCGGAGATCATGCGCAAAAGTGCCTCGGTTGCGCCGCCGATTCCGTCGATGAGTCCCATTTTCAAAGCATCTTTTTGCGTTTTATCGGGATCGCCTGCCATGAAAATGCCACCGGCCCCGAATTTCTCGGTTACCTCGGACGCGGGAATTCCCCGGCCCTCGGCTACCCGCGAATGGAAAAGGCGCTCGAAGGCGTCGACACGGGATTGCAGAAGTTCCCGGCCTTTCTCGGTCGAGAAGGACATGGCTTTGTTGGGCGCGTTTTTGCTGTAGATGTTTATACGGCGGACCCCGTTTTTTTCGAGATAGCCTGAATCGTCGATGCCGCTGATTACGACACCGATAGATCCGGTCTCATCGCCGGGGGATGACGCGTAAATGGACTCGGCGGCGCTCGACAGGTAGTAGGCGGCGCTCGCCATCATGCCGCAATTCGCGGCCACGACTGGTTTTGACGAACCGCGAATGTTTTGCCACACGAGGTCACAGCCGTTTACCTCGCCACCGGGTGAGTTGACGGCAAGCATGATGCCCTTGACGGACGCGTTGGCGTTCGCCTCGGTGAGCGCTTGTAATATAGATTTGTATCCAGTTCCGCTCATGCCGAAATAGCGAGCCCAGAAGCTAGGGCCAGTCATGGACAGCGGGCCGGTTACGTCGATGGTTGCTATGCCTGTTTTTTGGTCGAGGGTGTAGAGTTTCGCGAGTCTGGATTCTTCCTCGTCATCATCGTCAAACCACGCTTTCGGGATCGGTTGCAATGCCGCAAGTTCGAGTTTTTCGAGGTAATCATGTAGGTAGTTGGGCTCCATCGCCCACACCTGTTCCTTGGCCATGGTCACAAGCATACAGAGGCTAAAAAAAAAGTCAAACTTTGTAATTATTTTTATATTTTTCATGATTTTAACTGGACAAGTTGTGTGGTTTGTTGTATATTGTATGTATAAGGAGTTACGAAATGAAAACTTTGGTAATCAACGGAAACAAAATCACAGTGAAGGTTTTTAAGACGCGGTTGGCCGCAGAAAAGCATATTGCCAACAAAGGCGGCGAGATAGTTTTCTTTCGGGCGCACGAATACTTTGTGAGCTTGTAACCGGTAAGGATGTAAAAATGAGCAGCGAGAAAATGATCGAAGAAATCTGGAGTCGAGCGATTAAAGCGCCGAACTGCCAGGAAGTTAGCCAGGACGAGATTGTTCTGGTTATTGAGATTGAGGAATAAGGTGCTGATGCACCAAAGGAGTTTCAAATGTTTGTACGAGTAGTTTTGGAAGACGGTCGCGAGGGCGATTTCGATACCAGTTCGGTTGATTTCCAGGAACCGGAAGCGTTTATCGGCGAAACGGTTCGGATCATCGGCGAGAATGGCGAGGAAATCGAGGGCATTTTGTCCGGGCGCAATCAGGAATAAGCCGAAACGGCCAGCAATGGCCGTGTGGTCACACGCTCCGGCGTCCACGCCGCGTGACTGGATAACCAACTAACGGAGCGAAGCGCTTAGGAGGCGCATGTATATGTGGGGAAAGAATCTACCATGGAAATATTTGTCTGACGGGCATGAACCGAAAGAAGGTGAGAGTTACTTGATATCTGCCAAGGCTACTCACAGTGGCGTTTTTACAGAAAAAGCTATTTATGGGGGCGACGGAGAGTGGTATTACGATGAGGGCCAGGAAGATAACGAAACCCTTATAGAACAAGAGGTTTACGCGTTCTTGGAAATATCAGCCGCTCCTTTGAAATAACAACCCGGCCCCACCGTGGGCCATCCTTAATGCGGCTGGGTACGTCCCACGGTTGCAAGCCCGGAACGAAACGCAGAACAGGGGGGAATCATGACGGTACCGGAATTGAAACAGGCGGTCGATGCGTTGGCGGACAAGGCGCATCGAGTCGAACAGGAGAACGCACAGGCGTTCGAAAGGATCTTCGGCGATGAAAAAACCAACTGACGGACAGTTTATCGTAGGTACGATAATCGTGTGTTGCGTTCTGACGCTGCTGGTAATCATTTTCAAGTAGGCCCTTCGGGGCCTTTTTTATTTACAGATGGGGTTTTATTTCCCGATAAGCGCAGAAATACCGAGACCTACAAGTATCCCGCCGACGGCCGCGACAACGCCGATGAGTATTTTTTCACTCTCGACCCGACGTTTCAATATCTCCAAGGATTGATTCAAGTTTTTCAAATCTGTAGTCAATGCCTGGGAATCGCTCAAGGCTTGCGTCAATGATTCGTCCGCTTTGCTCAGCCTGCTCTCTAAACTCGACGATAGTTCGATTTGCGTTTTCAAGCTCAATTCCAAGTTGTCCGACAATCGTTGCCATTCGTCGCGCTTCCGCGTCGCTTCGTCGAGCGTTTTCTGTAGCTCGTCGAGCGTCGTCTCTTGCGTCTGCGATAGCACCTTCAGCGACAACAAGTTTTCCCGCAAGATCGTTGCTTCTTGCCTCAGCCGCGAGAGCTCGGTTTTGAACGTCTGTAATTGCGTCTGTGTCAGTTGATACACCGGCTCCGCTGGTGGCGAGGTAGAGGCATCCTGCCCCAACGAAGGCGCCGACAAGGAAAACAAATAGACTGCGCAGAAAAGTGCGGCGCATATCCGGTGGTACGCCGACCGGCTGGTTATTCGGCGACACACTATTTACCCTGATCGGCGGCGACAGCCCCGCCGAGGTATGCAGCGGATGCCCCGGCGATTCCGCCGAATACTGGCAGGTCCGCGAAAATGAATACATGCGTGAGGGCCGCGAGTGCGAACAGCATACCAAGTATTCGTTTCTCGTCGAGTTTGCCTTGCGCGTCCGTCCAGAGGTCGGATATTTTCCATGTTTTTTCAGGCATTTGATTTTCCTTTGTTTGCTCTGCCACGCTCTTGAGTGTGGCGATAGATTCGGATGTCACGACAGTACCCGCCAGGAATCGGGCTTGTATGCCTTGGCACTCGATCGATTCGGCGGGAGTGGATCCCAGGTTTTACCATCGGTCCAGAGGGTGAAATGGGTGTACATCGGTTTTTTGTTGCAGCAGATTGAGGTTGGTTTGCCGGGTGATCCGGTTTTTACGCACTGGCTCTTTATTTTTTTGCCGCATGCGAGATTGTAAAGCGACTGCGGAACCTTGACAAAACACTCGGGGCCTATAATACCTGATTCGCGAGCGGTGTTAATGATTTTCAAAACATCGGCATCGCTGAAATTTAAATCGTGATCGATCTCAGCCCATTGAATTATGCATAGTGCATAGCAGCCGTACTCGTTGACGTCGAGGTCTTTTAGTTCGAGTTGAATTCCTTGCCTCACGGTTTATCCTCCTGCATGATCGCCTGTATGGCGGTTTTCAAGTCTTCCATAGAGATCGGGTTTTGCTGGGGTTGCGTCAAAATAGTACCGAGAAACAATAAACCGGATGCGACTAACGACACTAAAAGCGGCATCCAGTCCCGGACTTTCTGGCCTTTTCGGCCGATATAAAACGCGACAGCTTTGTTAGCGGCAGCGTCGATTCGGCCTTGCTCTTGGAGTTGAGAGTCTTCAAGAGCGCGAATTTTCCTACCTTGAGATTCTAATTGCGGGATAATTCGTCGGACAGCATTTCGTGTTTCAATCCATCCATCGTGCATTTCTGTCAATTCTTCATCGCTAAACTGTGCCACGATCAGTTCTCCTTTCGGAAAGAGCCTCATCCATTTTGTCGCCCTGTTTTACCATTTTTTTAACGACTCCCCGCAATTCGGAAATTTCGTCGTGAATTATGGCCCATAGTATCGCTCCCCCGGCGGTGACAGCGAAACCGATAGCGGCCCCAGTTACCATGTCCATGCTGTAAATCGAAAAAGAAAGAGTCACACAAAAAATAGCAGATATCACCACCGGAACCGGATACTTGTTAAAAAAATGATATCGATAAGAAAGGGCAATCGAAACCAGTATGAAGAAACACCCCGATACTACATCAAGTATTTTTTCAGGCTCGCTCGTTATAGAGAAAACGGCTACCACGGCTATGCAAATAACCTGAGCCGCGCGCATCCATGTTCGGTCAAGGAAAATCGACCCGAGGAAAAGAGCCAGGGAAATCGCGGCCAAAATTATGGAAACCAGGTTCCAGAAGTCGGAATACTTCATGATGTTTCCGGCTATCGTCCAGATGGAAAACGCCGTTATGACGATGCCGACTTTTTTTTGTAGACTAAACATCGCTACTGGGCGACCACGCGAGTACACGCGCGGCCTCGGACGGTTTAACGATAGCGTCTACTGCCGGGAATTCGCCGTCCATGCTGTCAATCGCGGACATTTCGTCGTCTCCGATATCGCCCTGGGCCGCTCGGTCCATGAGTTCGAACAGCCACCAGATGTGCTCAGCGGTATCGTAGCTACCGGCGTAGCTCCGCCAATCCCAAACCTGAGAACGAGTTTCGAAGCTCTCGTCTGGTTTGCGAGCGAGTGGGCTGTTTTTTTCCGAGGCTTCGGCGTGGTACAGTTTTTCGCCCGCGAAAGCCCATCGCTCATGCTGCTCGACACCCGCGAGTTTCGGACCGGCCTTAATCAAATCGAGTACTTTGTTCGACATTTATTTCTCCTGCTTCTGAGGTGGTTTATTCGTCGGCTGTCCGCCGAACCCGTTTTGCTGTTGAGACTGTACGAGCCACGGGGCGACACCGGCGGCTCGCATTTCCTCGAATTGAGTGGCGATTGCCGCGCGGTTTGCTTTGCCGGAGCTGCCGTTTGTTTCGCGGGCAACGTCGTCGAGGGTTTTCGCTCCCATGCCTATCAATTTTTGGTCGGCCTCGGCGGTCTGGCTTGGGTCGATGTTGGGCATCGGGGTGCCGTTGATTCGGTGGTGGCACCATGCCGCGTGTAGTATCGGGTCGGACCATCCAGGACAAGATATGCGGCCGGCCGCGATCTCGCACCCGAGCCACTCCTCGTAGACTGGGCCTATGAAATTCGAGTCCATGAAATCGCGTTTCATACACGCGACCCGCCAGAATAGCAGTATGGCGGCGCGGCTTGCGCTATAGTTCGCGTTGAACCGCATGAGCAGGACCTCTAACGGCATGCCGCGGGCAGCGCAGAGGTATGAGCAGAAGGCGTCAACAAACGCGCCATAGGCTTCACTCGGGGTTTTTGACTCAAACGGGACAAGATCCTCGCCCATGTCGAGACTATACACGTTGATGCCTGGCTGCCTGAGACTGGCTTCCTCGATCGGTGTAATCGTCACGGTGGGATTTGAGATCATCGCGGCGTTTCCGGCCGATGCGGAGCCTGGCGCGCCGACCTGGATGCTTGATACACCCTGGCCGAGGTTGCCGAGTTGGTCGAAGGGGTTGGAGCTTGGGGCGGTCGCTGACGGCTTGACGTACATGTTTATACTGGCGTGATTTATGGCCTTGATGACGGTTGCCTGTGACAGGTCGGTGAGCTGTTCGAACTCCTGCAACGTGTTACCGAGGCCGGATAGCCCGCGACCCTGGCCACCGTAGGCGGGGACAAACCCGTGAAGCATGTTGCGTTTACCGCCCGGTCCGATACGGGGAATGTCAACCGGATCGTAGGTCGGGGCCTCTTGCTGTACCCAGATATGGTACATGGTCTCGCATCCGGCGGCGTCGCGCTCGATCCCGTCGTAGAATCGACCCACCAGGATTGTAGACGTTACGGCATCGCCTCGGATTTGGTTTGTGTCCAAGACCTCGTATTGCAGCGGGTTTATAAGCGTTGGGTCGTCGGAATAAAAAAGTCGCATGAAGGTGTCGTTGTCGCGCTCGTCGTAGATCGCCAGTAGCCGCTGGATCTGATAAAAGTTGAACATGCCGGCTCGGTGCTGTTGTTTTTGGTGGCACCACATGCTAAACGCGGTGCGGGTTTTCTCGCTCCACGCTTGGGCTTGCTCTTGGGTAATGCCCAAAATGGCGGTCATGGGCTCGGGCTCTACGGTAAGGCCCCGGTCTACCACGGTGTCCGCGAAGCGGTCGACCATGGCGCGGGCTTGAACTGAGTCCTCGTAGACGTCTCGGGCTTGCTGGCGAAGCTGCCAGTTGTTAAATGTTATGCCGCCGAAACTTGAGGACAGGCCACCTGCGAACTTGGCTCCAGCCGAACGGGTCCAACTGCCGTAGACGCCAGGAACTCCGACGTTGACACCCGCTCGGATCGCGGTTTTTAGCTCGTTTTGAAATTGGTGCACGACCGCGAGCTGTGTTGCCTGGGCCTGCTTGGCGCGTGCGGCCTCGAATTGTTTTGGGAATAGGCGTTCGATGAGGGTCATGAGTTTCTCAAAGCGAGATCGATTTCACGCCGGTTTATTACACGTCGCTCTTGTCGGTGTGTCATGATTTTTATTTCTTTCGATGGAGAATAGCCGTTGAATGGTCGCTTTGACCAATACTCATAACCCGGACCTTTTCGATCCTGTCGTCTTGTTGTTCGGCTCATTATGATTTCCGCCTCAATCGCATGGTCATGACGCCGCGCCCGTAGACTTTCATTTCGTAGTAGCGGACACGGGACTCGATGGCCGCGAGTTGTTCGCCCATTTCTTTGAGGCTCCGGCGTTTAGCACGGGTCATTCCGTCGCCTGATGTGAGTTGGTACTCATCGAGGGTGCTTGCGGCAATGCGGTCGTAGGTCGCCGACACTATATCGTACTTAGCTTTCCACTCCGCGAGTATGGCGATATATCGGTTCGCGACATTCGAGGGTAGCGAGTTCATGATGATTCCGGGTTGATTTCCGGTATTCGGGTCTAAGCCGTCGGCCAGCGAACTCAAATTCCTACCCCTTTCGCATATCCGCACCCATGATGGTAATCATAGGCGGCCGGAAAAATCAAACTATTTGCCCATTTTTCATATTTTGAGCAGATGGTGGTACGGCGTACTCGATTGTAGTATGCTTGTTGTACCTCCTTTTCGACGATTGCGCCGAACGTCCCGCAATCGGGTATCTCTGTACCTGCCCCTTCGGTTTACCGTTCCGAAGGGGCTTTTTTTATTAATAGTTCCGGGTTTTCGTGGATATTTCCGATTCTTTCAACGTTTTTGTGGAAATTGGCAAACGGGGAAAATCCACCAGTGTGTACGAGGTCAACCTCCACAATGCATATAATCTCTATATCTTGTCCGTCATCCACCGAAACATATAGGTGTAAAATATCACCCTCGTAAATATCTTTGCCGTTTTTGTCTTTGAAACCCGTGAATTGCTCAAATTGGCAGGCTCTATCGAAATAAGAAACGGTTAGACCTCCGTCCCATTCCGGATGTCCGCCAATACCAAACGGTTTGGAATACCCGTGTTTACCATGCCACGCTCGAAACTTTATTTCCCGCATACCTATCTCCTTGCGACAATCTGACTATCCAAAACTCTTTTTAGGTGCTCAAGCGCCTGCCATCCATTAATTTTTGCGAGGTCGTCTTTTGTGGCCTCTGGGTGTTGTTTTTTCCAGTTCTCTTGCGCCCGGCGCACCTGGTCGTCGAGCCAAACGTCCGAGGCGGCCAGCGCATATACCCGGAGGTCAAGGGGCTCGTTTCTGGTGTGGATCTTGTAGTACGCGCCATCGGCGCGAAGTTCCTCGGACAACAGGCCGTCAAAATACTCCTGGCCGTAGTCTCGGGGGAAGTCGCAGAAGTGGGCGCGTTGCGCTCCGTCGCCTTCGACGCGCTCAACCTGGAGGTTCGCGTAGATTATTCGTTTGTAGTGGTTTGTGGATATCCGGTATAAAAACCGGTCGGACTGGCCTATACGGGTGAAACCGTATTTCATTTCGTTGCGGAGAGGATCGTCGCCGGAGTCTTTTTTCTCGTGGCTGGCGCGTATGGTTTGTTGGCCCTTGGATGGAAACAGGCCCTTGTGCGCTGCGCAAAATTGGTAAACGGTCTCCATGACGTTACCGTCGCCAGCGTCAACGAAGCCTATCATCGGGCGGAAGTACCGGCCGAAACCGTCGGTAAACTGGCTTTTGTTTATGATCCAATCGTGAAGCGCTACCCATGCGCCATCCTCGGGGTGATCGACGGAACCCTCGAATATCAGATAATCGATCGACCATGTGCGGTAGCCAAGTCCCACGCCGAGTATTTCCATTTCAAGGCGCGGGTTCTTTTTTCCGGACTGCACGTCTACGGCCATGGTGAGATAAATCACGCCGTCGGGGATTGTGCCGCGGTCGTAGTTTCCCACCCGGTCGCCGGCGTTGTCGATCTTGGGGCGCAGCCCTGATTCCTTAAACGGAATTCCTAAATACAGGTTCTCGAAGCTCCGGCGCCCGTCGTCGATGTTATCGGGGTCTTCGATGGATTTCAGGTACTTTTTGTACAGTGCGGTCCAGGAAAACATATCCGGCGGCGAGTACAGGCTTGACAGGTGATAGCTCCGATATGTCGGGTCGCTCGTTTGCCGGGACGGAACCCACAAACCATTTATGAGCATGAGCGTTTTCTGGTGGTTTTTTATCTGTCTGTGGCACTGGCGGCAGAGGTAGTACGAGTCCACGCAATCGCCCTCGTCGTTGAAAATCGGTTTGAGGCCGTAGTCGGTGGCATCCTCGCCGAAGGGGTTACCGAATAAAAGTTCCTGCCCGGCGTCGCAATGCGGGCACGGCACGTGGTACTTACGCTGGTCGCCGATAAGAAAGTATTGCCAGATATTCGAATCGGCCTCGGTGGTGGGGGACGAGAAATCGAATATCTTTTTACGGTCGCCCCAGGACATGGTATGGCCTTCATTGACCTCTAACACGTTGCCCTCGCCGCTTGATAGCTGCGCCCGAACCCCGTCGATCTCGTCGCGGATGAGAACCCGGAAGTCGCCGGCGCGCTGCGCTTTCTTGGCCTCGAAGCTGGTTATGTCGAGCACCCCGCCGAAATATTCTTTTCGGAATGTGGTGTCCCCGGTCCTTCGGGACTTTGCGTTCTCGACATTCGATGTCGTGATTCGGTCCTGGAGTTTGCAACTGGACAGCATGGCTGGGAGCTTTGACGTAGCCCAATCTTTGGCGAGCTCTTGGGTCGCGGTCACATACTCGATCGGTGAGGGGTTGGCGATAAAATATCCCACCACGTTCTCGGCCATGGTGGTAGCGCCGATTTTGCGGGACTTCATGAGGATGGCGTGCTGCACCGGGCTCGTGGGGCTCAGGCAATCCATGATCTCCACGAAGTACGGGGTCTTTGCGTTGTCCCATGGGCCGGGGAATGGGGTGCCTGGTGGGAGTACCCGTCGACCTTGGACCCATTGGGAAATTAGGGGCGGTGGCGGGTCGATGGGTTTTTGCTCGATGAGGCGGTCAAGGAAGTCGTAATCGGCGGGAGTTGGGTCGGTTATGGTGGGCATTGAAAATTAAACGCCCCACCCGGTCCCGGTAGCGGTCGCACCCGACTGCATAATCATCATACCACCCGGCTGATACAGCGCCGGCGCTTTCGAGTCGTCGATCTGATAGCCGTCCCACAACTGGTAGGCTCGGTCGTAGATCGCTTGGGCCTCGTCAAGATTGGCGTCGGTTCGGGCGCACTCCTCAAGCTTTTGAGCGATCAGGCCGGAGAGTAGATCGTTCTCGGCCGGTGTAGAAAGTATTCGCTCTCGGGCGGCTTCGGCTCGCTCTCGGGTCCGGGCGTTCTCTTGTCGTTGTTTGTCGATGTGGGCTTGGGATTGTTTCCGGAATTCGGCGAGGTTTTGCGCGAAATTTATGTTTTGGCCCTTGAAAAATAGCTCCTCGCACATGGCGAAGAACTGGGCGCGGGCGCCTGCCTCGATGGGATCTGGTTTGTCCTCGTACTCGCCGGTCTCGTCATACCGGGCTCGGCGCTCGGGGTTTGACAGGATGTCGTATGCTTTGGTTATGGCGTCGAATATTGCGGGGTCTCCGCCTTTGTCGGGGTGGTGTTTCTTTGAAAGATCTCGGTAAACTTTTTTTATATCTTCCATAGTGAATAAACGTGAATCGGTTTCGTTTATTCCAAGCGCCTCGTACAATTTCATACCGCCTCCTGCTCCTCTTCCTTTTCGGCCCGGTCGAATACACCGGGCTCTAACGATTTGTTGAAATCTTTTTGGACACGCTTGATGCCGCCTATGACGCGGGTGATCTCTTCCGAGAGGAAGTTACGGACAACGGCGCCGGCGGTTGACTCATCCTCCGCACCACGGGCGAGCATGGCCAGACTTGAGCCGATGCGATCAGGTAGGACCTTGAGCGCGTTGGTGTCGGCGTCGAATAGGTGCTTGATCCAGTTGACCACCAGGATGCGCGGGATAAGGTCGCCGCGGGCTTTGGCGTTGTCCTGCTTGAGTTTGATTATTTGCTCTTTGGTTTTGAGCGCGTCGAGGTTGAAGGGGTTATCGTCGAGCTCATCATCGTCGGGAAAATCATCCTGCGCTCGCTCGAGTTTTTTCGCGGCCCGTCGGAGCTTGACGCCGCCGAGGTCGTCGATCTGTGATTTTTGGGTTACTCGTTTTTTTGGCTCTGGCTCGCGGCTTCGGGCCATTTTTGCGGCTGCGGCGCGGACTTTCGTTTCGGTTATCGGTTTCGGTGCCGCTGCCTTTTTCGCCTTGGCCTTCTCGGCTTGTTTGCGCTGGCGGGGTTTACGGGCCAGGTAGGCGATTACCGCAGGGTGCTCGGGGTCAAAGAAGATTGAGCCGTCTGGATTTTTTACCCGTGGCAGTTTTTTGTTTTGGTTGATGGCCGACTCTGAAACGCCTGCCGCGTCGGCGAGTTCCTTTTGGTTCACGCCTTAACTGTACGCATCGAACTAAAGTCTGTCAACAACTTAACCTTAACCGCGCCAATCGCACGTTAAACGAGGCGAGCGC